>BNJS01001327.1_pt1 | contig 140176 bp, 117 predicted proteins | sample 8540461 | NCBI WGS metagenome assembly BNJS01 (sample SAMD00202454, study PRJDB9452) | human saliva metagenome | isolation source: human saliva | place: Japan
ATGTTACGTATTGCTCCCGTTAACTAACGTCCTCGTTAAGATAGAATTTATTTTCTTCTAATTGTTTTTATCAGGAGATAGTTATACTTTTTATGATTTTCTTATCAGAATGCTTATTCTTTCGCCTACACTTTTGGAAGTTCTACTAATCCTAATGAAAGGAAGTTTATTTTGGTGAACTTATGATCAGCTTTCTTTTTGCCTTATATCTGACTTTTTAAGTCTTTTTTTCCTATTTACTGGCTCTTTTCAATTATTGAAAAAAAAGCTCTATAAACCAATGGTGGGAAAGAGAAATCTAAAAACCAGGATGTGCTCCGTTTTGTCCTATTTTTGAGTTTCCTTCGAATTTTTCTCTGGAGAAGTGCAACAATTTTACCATCAAGACTTTCTTTAAAGTAAAGAAGAACTGAAGTCTTCTATCAGAGTTCTTTCAATATCTATGAAGGGAATAAAATTTTGAAGACATAAAAAACAAAAAAAATTCTAGAAGAGCATCCTGATATTGTTATTTTCGTAGAATTTAGCGATCAACATAAAGAAGGGTTAAAAACGTTTCTTGGACCAATACTACCCCTATATGAATACCACAACGTGATCTAAAATTTTCGGTAGGAAGTGTTGTATTTAGCAAGTTTCCGATCACTAACTTGTGATGATTTGAACAAGGAAGCCGAAGATACGGTTTTAAAGCTGAGAAAGATCAAACTCCATACTATTTTTATGAAATTCATACTGCTTCTGTGAGCAAGTCATTTTGAAAGAAGAAATGAACAACTTCAACAGCTAAAAATCTGAATTCTTAACTTTACACTTGCATCAAGAGAAAAAAAAATGCAAAATTATTATGATTGGGGATTTTAATATCAGTCCATGGTCAAACTATTATAAAAGATTTTGCAAGAAGCCTTTCTGGTATACAAAATAGTACGAGAAATCATCCTTTTCACTTGGAGTTTATCCGAGATGTTAAAAGTTCATCATGATTTTGAGTTTCTCCTCTGGCTAAGAACCGTAACTGAAAGCTTCCTCTCCTCCTTGAAGTCATATTGATCATCTTTTCATCAGTCCTAATGTAAACATTCAGAACTTAAAACATCTAAATTCCTGGTTCGGATCATAGAGGTTTTGTTTCGACATTGAAGTCAATCAACTATTCATAAGCTCCTGGAAGAAAATTTCTAGAACTGAAGTATAGTTTGCTAAGCCTTTATATTTCTTGATAAAAGATCGCCTCATAGGAGCACCTGATCTTTAAGGAATGAGAGAAGAGCCAATCTCTGAAATATGCTAACTGACTGAGAGTTTTTTATCTTGAAATTGTACTAAAGCAGAAGCCTGAGCATAGTTTTAAAGTATAGTTTTTCAATGAGGGACTGATCTGTTGCAAAAGATCTGGATTCGTTTTGAAGAGTTGTTTAAGTTTCAGGCACTCTTATAATAATGTTCAGCGCTCGGCTCTTGCTAATACTTTTTAAATTTTGGAGCTGAAATAAGTGCCTTCATCTTCGGTGGGAAATTCTTCAAGATGTTTCCTAATTTGTGTTTCCATGCTTGGATTGGGCAAATAACTCTCCATAAAAAGCACTTTTTCCTGGCTCAGATGAAAATAAAAAACAAGGAAAATCTGACTTTTCCTCCATAAGCCACAATCGCTCAAAAATTTTCTTTGTAAGGCTTAGCATCCCCAGGAAAACGAAGGTCCTTATTAAATCTATACAAACACTCTTTCAGCTCTAAGTCCTCTAAAAGAGGATTCAAGCTGGTTTCTTTTGAGAAAAACATCTATAACCGTGTAACTCCTTTCTGTTGATAAAGATCCCAATGAGTATGGAGCCATTCTGTTGAATTATTCAGTCTTACTGCTTCCAAAAATTTTAAGGTTATTTCAGCTCTTTTTATCAGAAATAGCAAGTAAAATATTGATTCCAGAGAGAAGAAATTTAATACCCAAAGCAATCAAGATAAAGATCAGAAAAATCGCTGACTCTGCTCAAAAAGACAATGATTTCTGCTGGCTATCTGTCTTCAAATACTCTAGACTCAAATCTGATGAGAGAATAATAAAGAAGGGAAGTTCGTCGTTAAACATCAGACTTTTCTGCTCATTGTCTAATCATACGAAAAGCGACCAAAAGCTGAGCTAAAAACACAGTCCTCCTCCTCAAAACATTGAAAGAAAGTTAGTATTTACTCCTTTGAACTTATCAATTCTACCATACTGATGGACAAGACCAAAAGAGAAATCACCTAACTGCTGAGTGTAGGTCAGAAACAGGAATACCATATACCTCTTTGATTGAGATAGTTCCCAAACCTTCCAAAGAAAATTCCTAAAGGAACAAAAATTAAAATCAGATCAAATAAGAACAAAAACTTTTTCTTGTTTTAGCTTACAAAGCGCAATCGAGAATACGACCAAAGAATTCCTCCAATAAAGGACATTCTCCTTCTCGAACTTAAAATCTCAAATTAAATGAGAAAAATAGTAGCTATTTCCATAGATAAGAACATGCCTGAGCCTTCCTCCAAAAATCACTCCAAGTACTATCGCAAAAAAGGATCTTCCAGCCCTCTGTTAAAAGCTTTCTTTGGATCCTCGAGAAGTCGAAAACGCTCTTGCTTTCCAATCCAAGTAAACCAAATATCCTAAAATAAAGGCTAAGGCATGAATATTCCATACCACAGATTGAAAGACCAAAAGCTGAAAGCAACCATAATGAACAAAGCAACAAACATCGTCAGTCTATTGTTTAGTTCTGTTGCAAGAAAACGATCATTTGAAAATGAGTTTTAAATCCCTAAAAGAAGAAAAGACTGATTATCCGTGGGAAAGTTTACTATCAAAATTTCAACTTATTCTGGGAGCCAAAAATCGATCGTAATGATCTTTGAGAGCTACCTACCTTCCGTAAGGAGATGATACGCTTTTCATGGCTAATCGGTTTTTTCTATTGAAGAACTTTACTTATTATATTACTCTATGAAAAATCTGATCAAAACCCCAATAACAAATTGTATCTCTGATTCTTGTGCTTATCTCACTGAATCACTCCATTACCTCAAAGAGCATACCAAAGCTGGGATGAGCTTATTGGAGGTAAAGAACTCACGTTTGGCTAGATAAAGGAATCTGGAAAGGAGCCTTTTTAAAGGCTATGAAGGATTTCAGCAAATCTCTGCTCTCTCAGTAAATGATCATGTCGTTCACGAATTCCTGATGAAACCCTTTTGAAAAAATTGAGATCTTTTAAAATTGGATACCGGTCCTCTACAAAAGGATTTCTGATGCTTGTATCTCATGATTATCGGCGATGCTGGATTAAACTCTCGAGCTGAGCTTCACTGGCTACCGCCAAAACAAGCACTAGATCGCTGAGAAGCAGCATTGAAACCTGAGGTTTTGCGGCGATTATTCTAAAGTTACTTTACAATCATGCAAAGCACAATGGCTTCGAAATTATTAAACACTGACAGGTCACGGAGTAGAAATGAAGTTCACGAACTTTCCTCATTTCTACAACTACCCTAATGCCAAAATGAAAAGATTGGAGTGGATCTTGAATGATCACTGCACTTGTTTCAATTACTGCTATTAAATCTGATGATGTTGTCTATCACGAGAGTGATTAAACCCTACTGTAGGAAAGGAGACTTGGGTGTCTAATGGGAATACATGGTGCTGATTTCAGAAATGGTCCTTTTGAAAGTTTTGGTTAAGGATTGAGATTGGTATTAGAAATACCTACTTATTTTCTTTCTATTTTTTCAAAAGCATACTGTAAAATATTTTTTCTCATAGAAACATATCTCCTCCTATAAATTAAAATAATAGAATAAAAAAAAAGAGATAAAATATTCTATTCTTTTTTAAATTAAGATGTACCAATTTGTTGAGAGCTAAAATTTGGCTCTCATTTTGTTTGGAAGCATAGAGCGTCTTTTACGAAGTCAGGATTATTGGTATTGTAGAGGCAAAGGTACTCGATAACTAAGCACAAAACGATTTTGAACTGCCTCTATTGCGGACAATTTAAACTATCACTAAATCAGATTTTAGAGCTTTTGTGGTAAGGATTCATAGCTTCTCTGGATTGAGATCTTCACATGTTCGATAAATTTATGAAAAGCAAGAACTTTCTTTTGCTGAAGAAGTTTCAAAGGAATTTTAAGAGACTGAATAGTGCTTATTTGCACAGGCAGCATAATAGTTCATATCAAAGAAACTCGTCGAATAAGATTGATCTGCACTCTGCAACTGTAACTCCTAAACGAAGCTTCATCTGCTCCAAAAATTGCTCCTTTCCTCAGTAGCTGCAAAACTTCTGGCGTAAAAGCGCCCTGATGCGCTGCTCCTGAGATCCTCTAATCGATGTCCACGAGCCGTGACGATCTCCATAGTGCTGGCCCTGGAAGATTAGCAAGCTTTAAATCTTCCTCATGTATGGTCCATAAGTCTCGCAGCTGCGTGTAGCTCAAAAGAGATCTGGTAAGCTTCCCTCATCCAAAGCCTCCTATTACGCAACACTCCTCCGACTCATTATTAGTATAAGTCCGTCCATCTGCTAGTTTTGCTAAGCTCACTTTCGATTTCCTGCACGTCTGCAATTCTGCATCTCAGTCCACCTCTCTACAAACACGGTGCAGTTGTGCGTAGTAAATTTTCATCAATATCAAAGGTATAGGCTTTTGTGAAACTGATTCAGGCTTTACTTTCAAAAACATAAATAGCCAGAATGGATATTTTTATATTATATATTGACTTTTATTCTCAAGAGTGATTTAAAGAGAAAATGGCACGATAGGATGAGGAAGATCTTTTAAAACAGAGCCTTGATCTCCCTCCCAGAAAAGAGCTGAAAAATCAGAGGACTTTTGCTTCTAGCTTTTCTCTTTGTCCTAAAGAGTGCATAGCACCACGACGGAAATGTGCAAGCGCTCTTTCGAAAGTCGGTCTGATCCAGAATGTAGTGATAACTCTGAAAATCGTCGTCAAAACTCAAAAACTGATTCTGTTCCTTTACTCAGCACAGAAAGTAGCAAGAAAATCTTTGCAGAAAGTCCAGCATCTTCACGTTTTATCTCAAAACCATGTATTATTCAGCTGAAGTCGTTTTGGCGCGCGCTTTTAGCTGCTTCTCCTCATCAGCTGAGCTTCCAACTCTACCAACTAGTATAGAGCTGTTTCTCTCACGTAAGAATGGCCCTGCTCTGTATTCTACACTCAATTGTCCAGTCCAAGAAGCTCGGTAATCCGTAGTTGAGAGTCAGAGAACTTTTCAAGGCCTCTTGCTGCGCCGCAGTTTGCACCTTCTACAAATTCTTTTCATCGCTTCCTCCAAGCTGGAAATATTCTTTTACCTCTTTCATAGAAGCAAATCTTTTTCAAGATTCTGTATCTGACTTTGGAGTTCTTGATCTACCATCGTCTTTGGAATGATCACACTTACTCCTGCCTTTCTTTCCTTGTCTCAGCAGTGGGAGGGTCTCTCATCGTCTGAACGAGCTGTCAGCTTTTTCTCTGTTTCTGCTCTCCAAGATTTCTTTCTTGATATATAGTCTCTAAGTTCAGCATCTGTCTCACCTCAGCATCTTTTCCGAAAAAGCTCTCACGATCATTTCATCGTAAGCTCGTGGAAGCGACGATCTGCTTCACATCTTGAACAGTAACTTCTAGACTAGCAGCTTCTCCTTTCTTGGCATGCAAAACGGCAGGAAAGTTTTCTTTCACATCAGCATTTGAGAGTTCTACAAGCTCCTTTCCTTTTTCTTTCCGTCAAAAGGTCTTCTCCAGAACTTGACTCTTTCAGCAAATCTGCAGTTTCTCCGAGATAGTCGTCTCTTTCCACGCTTCTTTCCTTCTTTATCATTCAAGTCCGAGCTTTGGAAAGGGTATCTTTGAAGCAGCAATCGTATCGGCATCTTTAGCCAGTCAGTATAATGAGACATTATGCAGAGAATCTTCCTACTCTTTTCTGCCGCCTTCAACACTCAAGGCATTCATCTGCACCCTTCTTTCCCAAGTCTTTTCCTCTCACTTCTACCTCTGGACAGCTATCTAGCCGAAAAAGAAACGGTCGTGGTTCCTCGTCTTTCGGTATCAACGCTACGAGTCTCACCTGATAAATTTCAAATCCCTTTATTTTTCCAAGAAGCTCCTGGATCTTTATTTACCATGTGTCTGCAATCGCCATCTGAATATAGGCAGGTTGCACTAGATTCTACTGGCAAGGATGAGGGACTTCTCCCCGTGCCGTAAAATCCAGGTGGATATTCATCTCTTTGCAAAATGCCTGCCACAATGTGATTCTTCACACCCAGCTTTTTCCGCAGCAGTGCAAAGTAGTGCTACCTGATACTACACTGTTTCTCGTGTTAATTGTTTTTCCATCATATATTTCATAAGATAAAAGAAATCTGATTTAGTTAGATTGTCATTTTTTTAAGAGGAAAGAAAGGATGTTTTCTCTCCCAAAAGCATTCAAGACAGAAATAACACCATTTGTTTAGCTTGTATTTTTCTCAATATCTCTTGAAAAACGCTTATTTTCTTTACTATTGATTGAAAATCAGACTTTTATTTTTTATTCTAAAACACCATGGATCAGCAATATTTTATGAATAAAGCTGTTGAGCTTACCTGAGAATAAGGAGAGAAGGAAAGTAAGGACCTTTGAGCAATGACAAAAAGGGAAATTGTTTTGAACAGGGAGAAATCATGTCACTTGAAAACGATCCACAGCTCATGTTGAGGTTGTGGGCTATCAGAGATGCTTTAAAAATTTGGGGGACATTCCATAGATGGTTGTGAGATTTATACGAGTTGGTGAACTCTGTCCAATGTGCCTTGCTGCAATTTACTGAGCAAGACCAAAAGCTATTTACTATGCCAATACGAGAAAAGATGCTGCAGATATCGGATTGATGATGATTTTCTATGAAGAACTTAAAAGACCAGAATAGAAGCTTCCAATTCATCAACTTGATAAAGAAAAATTTATAATTTAAAGTGATGAATGGAAGAAAACTGATAAAATTGAGTATTAAAGAATACGTAAAAACAGGTATATCCAATTTCTCTAGGTCTTTTCTATTACACAAGTGTTCTTCCTTACTGCTTTTTCAATCTTTTCCCGAGGCGGAGTAACAGTGGCTCATCTTCTCAAGCGTTTTTTCACTCACCCAAGCTGAAGCGCAAGAGTTTTTGTACTCAAACTGACGATCAAAACGAGATAAAAGTTCCAAATATTTTTGTGGATCGGCATCATTCCTCCATCATCAAGTTGAATATGATCAAGGAAAGCTGATCGCTCTTTTTCAGCCAGTTTCTTTGATTTTTTACTAACTACAAAATCCTCATTTTGATGACTAAATTATGAATTTCAGGGCACAGAGCAACCTTATTGCCAAACAATGCCAACAATTCTGATTCATAAGATATGATAGCGCTCCAAATAGTGCTCGCAACATGCATCTGTTCTCAGAGTGTATTCCATATAGTGAAATGGTACAAACCGCTCTTTTTCATCGGTTGAGAAAGGGATTCTGGTTTTGCTGCCCAACAAGGTAAAAGGATTAATCGAAGCCTTAAATTTCATCACTCATCACCATATCAATAACAAAACTCCATTGCGATATACAACACCCTCCTCTACTCTGTAGGTTTAAGCCTATGAATCTCATCAACAAAGAGAATATCTCAACTTCTAAACTATTACACACTATCCAATTCCACTAGGTTTAGGAAAGAGTATAACCTGTAATAACTTTCATCCTCGTTCCAAGCTGATGAGAGATAATACCAGCCATTGTCGTTTTTCAAAATCCACTCGGTCAAGAAAAAAGATATGTCAAAGCTGACCTTAATTTTTTAGCACTATCTATTGCAGTTACCAAAACAGATTTGTTCCTTGACCAATAAATTGATCAAAGGTTTCTGGCCTTGAGGTACAAGAGAAGCCCTCAATGTCTCTAAGTCGATTTTTTTTATTTCCATACTTTTTTGACAGATAAATCATCACACTTACTATGAGGACTTAAGAAAAATACAAGAGAAATCTAATTTTCAAAATTCAAAACAAATATCCTACTTTATCTCACACATATAGAAAAATTAATGTGAGAAGATATCCTAAATACCAAAACTAATCTGGGAAAATATATTTTAAAATAAAACAGTAAAATCAAAACAAAAATTTACGCTTTACTTCTTGTATCTCGTAAACTCACATATCTCCGATTTCAATTCTCTTCAGATTTTTACTTTCATACCACAGTCTTCACCTGGGTATTAACCTCTTTTACCTCATCTTTATTACGAGGAAGAAAGAATTTCACCATTCGTCAAACATTAACAATTCTATAGACTCTGAATTTGTTTATTCTCTTTACTTTCCTCTTTCATCTCAACGGTCATTTCTCGTTTCAGTATGAAAAACCAGAGAATCTCAAGCTTTCCAACAACCACCTCCTCTTTTTCTACTTCAACCATTCCAGAAGCAAATTATTGAGATAATTTGTAAGTTCATAACAATATCAAAAACTTTCATCTCATAATTTTGAGCCCTTCAGCTTTCTTTTGAGAAGTGTATCATAGAGACATTAAATCAAATCAATAATGCCTTTGAAGCTCGAGCTATGAAAGATCACCTTCCGAAACCTACATCACTATGTACAACTTTAATCGTCACATTCTTTGGAAGAGCGTTCATCCACTGCTTGTTTTAAGAGCTTCCAAACTGAGGAACCATTTTAAGAATCAGCTCCTAATTCTGATATTTTACTGATCCCCTGCTTTCAATTGAGCCAAGAATTGTTGTAAAGTTCCATCTCCTGTGTTTTGCTTCAGATCTTTTAATACCAGTTTTAATTGTTCTTTGTGTTATTTTCCTGAATCACAGTATTTTGAAATATCTGTTTTTATTTCACTTTCTCCATAGGGAATGCTTACAATAAGATTATTTTCGTGTATCCATTTGGTAATCCCAGTGCTTTCAAATTGGGTTTATATCATTTTAATTGCTTGTGATACTCCGGATTTATCTGCTTTGGTTGCTTCAAATGCTCTCATTTTATTACTCTTGGCTAAAATTAAGCTTCCTTTGTTAAGTAAAATCTTTCCATCATATGGTGATTTAGTGTGTGTTTCATTGGAATAGAATCTATATACTTTTAGGATCTGTTGGATTAGCTATTTCATATTTGATTGAATCATCTTTCCATGTATATCCTTTAGGTAAATCTTCAAATTTTTCTAATCTTTTGACTGCTATATACCTCTCCTTTAGCTCTTTTTCCTTTTCTTTCATTCTGATTTTTCCCTTTCAACCGCTTTATTAGATGTTTGTTTTTCTGTTAGAAACTTTCTCATAAGTTTTCCTTCAAGCATTTTGTTCATCGTTTCTTTCCCCTGCTATTCCATCAAATTCTCCATTTTCTTTTTGAGTCTCCCTACTACGTTATTATTGTTTTGAAATTGTTTTTACTGTTGTCATGTTTGCTTTCCGTAAAATTCCATCTCATTTTTCACACATTATACTTAAGTTCTCACTTTCATCTGAATATTGTATTTTCGTGTAGGAGAGATTTTTAAATCCTTTTAGTTCTTTATTTTGTAGTTGAGAAAGAATCCATTTGTTGTTGAGTCTTTTTGAGAGTTTTTATTTCCTTTAGAAATTTCTGTATTAAGTGCATTTTAATTCACTTTCTACCTTCTTTTTATACTGTCTTTCATCTGTTGAACCCATCGGACAACGTTAGTGTTTCACTCATCTTTTCCCTTTATAGAAAATAAAAATTTTTACCTAAGTATATCTCTTTATTTGTTCAAAAAGTCAAAAATCAGACTTTTTATGGTTGTAAAATATTTGTTGATTAATCTGGATTATTATATTTGCTGGGCGTTTTTGTAGAATATTTTTAATTTTTCGCTTTTTATGCTATATGAAGCAAATGTGAAGATTTATCGATCTGATTTACGCTATTTTTAGTAATTGGGCTTACGGTTTTGATTGTGGTGGCATTATGTATTTTTACCTTCTCTTTATGCCTGGTTTTATTTAAAAATCTCTCTTGGGATCCCTATGGGAATACAAAGGGACTCAAAGTTGCTGTTGTGAATGAAGATAGGGGAACGCTCTTTAAAGACTGAGCTTTTTAAATGTTGGAACCGAAGTAGTTTCTGAACTCAAAACAAATGAAAGTATTAGGGGTTTTCGTGTGATAGAAAAGGTTGCTGAAGAAGGAACACAAAAAGATGAGCTTATTATGCTTCTATTTTTATAGAAAGTTGATTTTTCGAGAAGATAACAACCCTTTTGGATGAATATCCTCAGCATCCTGAGATTCGTTATACGGTGAATGAGAAAATTAATGCAATTTCTCCTAAAATCACTGGTAAAAGGGTTGAAACCATCAAAGAAAATATTCAGAGAGCTTTGTAGATACGGTTAATCGCGTACTGATGGAGAAACTCAATCTTATCGGGTTTGGATCTCAAAAATAGTAAGAAGAGCGTCTATTCCTTTGATTGATTTTGTGCATGATGCTCAGAGAGTTTGGATTATCTGGATATGAAAATTGATAAAATGCTTTGAGCTCTTATCGCTCAAGATTTAGGTTGGAAGAATTGTATGGAGAGGTACCAGAAGTTCAAAAGAATCTTGCTGAGGGAAAAGAAAGTTTGGGGAAAAGTGCTCTTTTGGCTCAAAATACGCTAGATTTTCTTGATACAACACCTGAAAAGCTAAAAAATCAGATGGCAGAACTTCAAAAGATTGCTGATGATTTAGATTCAGAGTTTTCTCGTATTTTTGATAAATCAGAACAAACTCATCAAAAAGTAACTAATGATTTTGCTTTACAACCTAAACTTTCTCATTTAGAAAATCAACTCTGATCTCAGATTCAAAATCTGAGTAAAGTAAAAGGGTTCTTGATTCTGTTCTTTCTAATACTGCACTTGTAAAGTCGCTTGATATAATGATTACAAAGCTCAATGGAATAAATTCTAAAAGTCGCTCGTTTCGTACTACTATTGCTTCGGTTAATCAGGAGGTAGAACATACCTTAGATTTTGGTAGAGATACTCAAAAAGCACTTACGGATCTTCGTGACGACTTTTAGAACTCTCGCTTATGAAACTGCAGAGATATGACAATGAAATTGAACCACTTTGCATGATGTCCTTATGGATTTGCGTAAAGCTTCCGATCAGGGGGTTAAAAGGATTGAGCGTTTAGAGAAAAGAATGCCTGATATTCAAAATAATCTTTGGAGAAGGTATCGATATTATTAATTCTGAATCAGAAAAATAAGATCTTTCAGATAAACTTCCTAAATTTCAAGCTAGTATTTCTATTATTGATCATCAGCCAAAACTCAAAAATACGGGAAAAATAGATGAACTGATCTCGTTAGCGACCTTAGATCCAGGTCGTTTTTCAGATTTTTATTTCTGATCCAGTGAATCTGGTAGAGAATAGAATTTTTGCCATTTCCTAATTATGGTTCAGCAATGTCTCCTTTTTACGACACTTGCGATTTGGGTAGGTTCACTCTGAGTATTTCTACTTTTTACCACGAAGACTAGAGGAAAGTTGTTTTTATCATTGTAAAACTATCAAAAATATTTGTGAAAATGGCTCTTTTTGACACTTTCTTTTCAAGGATCGATTGTGGCTTTTGGGAGATATGTTCCTTTTACATGCTTATGTTGCTAGCCCTGGTGCATAATTTCTCCTGGGCGTCAGTAGTTTTTCTATGATTATTTATACGACAGTTGCAACTTTTTGAAATGCCTGAAAAGCAATAGTGATTGTGTTTCTTGTTCTTCAACTTTCAGGAGCAGGAGGAACCTTTCCTGTTGAACTTTCTTGAGCATTTTTTCCAGGCTATTAATCCTTTACTTCCTTTTTACTTATTCTATTGCTGCAATGAGAGAAGCAGTTGGAGGAGTAGTTCTTGATATTTATTTTTTCAAATATGATTATTTTTGTTGTGATTTTTGGAATATTCCTTTTGTTAGGTCTTTATGTTAAACCTCGTATTGCGCTATTTGTAGCTCGTTTTGAGTATAAATTTTCTGAATCTGAGCTTTGAGAGCATTAGAGAAATTTATTATAATATTTAAAAGTTGTAGTTTTCTTCTTTGTTTTTCTTTAATTTTCTTTTAGGAAAAGAGCTAATGGGATAGTTTTTCCTTGCAAATAGAGGTAATTTCCATAAGCTAATGTCAGTTTTTGGACTTTTTATTGTTAAATAGTGTTGAGTATGCCCTCGTATTGAAGATGTAAAAAAGATTTAAAAGCTTGATGAAGCTACTTTTGCCAAGGTGTATGAGAAAGTGATGGGAAAAAAAATAACGGCAAAAACGGCTACAATTTCTGACGCTAATCTGGAAAAGTTGAAATCTGTTGTAGATCAGCTTCCAAAAAAGGCTCCTAAAAAGCAAGAATCAGTAAAAAGCAGATGATAATAAAAATTTTTGAAGTCTGATGAAATTGGATTTGGTGAAGGGTTTCTTTCTGGTTTAGGGTTTGCTAAGCAGGAAGAAAAAGCTGAATCTCATTCAGATGATAGTTTAGAGCTTCATAATATAGAAATTCCTCTTGCTTCCAATAAAGAAGCTAGCCAGGAAGAGATTTCCTTTTCTGAAGCTCCAAAAATCAGAAATGCGAGAGTAATCTCTAGAGCAGAACCTCGTCCGGTAGAATCTTCTAAAAACCAAGGTCTGAGTTGCCAAAACGAGCGGAAATATTTCTATTGAACAGGGAACCTACAAAGCTAAAGAAAAACCGCAAAAAAGTTGAAGTGGGTTAGATTTTTTTGCTGATCATTTGGCACAAAAAAAGCAACATGAACCAAAAAAAGTAGAAAAACCAGTCTTCAAAAAAGAGGAAAAACCCACACCAATACCAACAGCGAAAGTTCATAAAAGAAGCATGACTTCATCAAATCTTGTTACAGAGGTAACGATTGAGGAAAAATATTACGGTAAAAGAATTTTCAGAAAAATCTGGAGTTCCACTTCCAGAAGTGATGAAAAAGCTTATTGCAAATGGAATCATGACCAGCTTTGAATGCAAGTTTGATTTTGATACGGCTTTCATTGATTGCTGAAGATTTGGGAGTTAGCTCTCAAGAAAAAGGAAGCAACACTTGATGTGCAGAGCTTTATGGAAGGAGATTTGCAGAAGATTTTGATATTGATAAGGAAGCTGAGCACCAGATTGAGAGAGCACCGATTGTTACTGTAATGGGACATGTAGATCACGGAAAAACTTCACTTTTGGATTATCTCAGAAAAACCAGTGTTGCTGGAGGTGAAGCTGGGGAATGCACCAATCTATTGGTGCTTCTATGGTAAATTATAATGGAAAGCAGATTACTTTTATCGATACCCCCAGGACATGAGCTCTTTACTTCACTTAGAGCCAGAGGGGCAAAATTGACTAATATTGCAATTATTGTAATTGCAGCAGATGATAGTGTGATGCCACAGACGATTGAATCGATTAATCATGCGAAGTCCGCAGGGTTCCAATTATTATTGCAGTGACTAAAATTGATAAACCTTGAAATAATCTGGATCAGATTAAGGCTGATGTTGCTAAGTATGGTTTAACTCCTGAAGATTGGTGAGGTGAAACGCCGTTTGTAGGGGTTTCTTCTAAGACAGGTCAGGGTATTGATCTTTGTTGGAATATGTACTTTTACAGGCGAGATGCTTGAACTTAAATACAATCCTGACAGACAAGCAGTAGGAGTAGTTGTAGATGCCTACAAAGACCCAAAAACAAGGATGTAGTAGCAAGTTTGATTGTATTGACAGGAACGTTGAAAAATGGAGATATTATCGTAGCTTACAATACTTATGGAAAGGTAAGAAGAATGCAGAACCGGCTTTTGAAAGAATACTGGTAAAATTATGGGGGAACCCGTTCAGATTCTTGGGTTTACTAGAACTCCCTGAACCTGGAAGGATTGTAGAAGTTGTTTCTAATGAAAAAGGAGGCTCATCAGAGAATTGCTTTTTCATTAAAGAATCTGAAGCAAAAACTACAGGAGATGGGGCTTTACAACAATTCTTGGCTCAATTGAAAGCAGGGGATCAATCAAAAATATCAGAATTAAGACTGATTCTTAAGGCAGATGGTTCCTCAAGTTTGGAAGCTCTTAAACAAGCAGTGGATGGGCTTGCTCTTCCAAAGAATGTGACGATTAAAGTTGTACATAGTGATGTAGGATATTTCGGAGAGAGTGATCTTTCCTTAGCTCAGGCTTCAAAGGCATTATTGATTTGATTTAATATCTCTATGAATGCACTTCTCAAAAGAAAGCTGAAGGGCTCAAAATTGAGATGAAAGTTTTTGATATTATTTATGAACTTACCGATTATCTCTCAATAATTTGCTTCTTGGAATGGTTGAAGTAGAAAAAGAGGAGGTGGTTGTTGGAAAGCTTGAGATTCTCTGAGTTTTTCATACTGAAACGAGAGAAATGACCGTTGGGGGAATGGTGAAAGAAGGAAAAGTAAAGAATAAGCTTAAATTCAGAGTCTATAGAGGTGATGATATTTTGACGAATGGTGAAATTTCTTTCTTCATCGTAATAAAAGATGAGGTAAAAGAGGTTAATGCGGGTGAAGACTGTGGTATGAAAAGTAAAAATCTGAAAGAGAATTGAAATCGGAGATATGCTTGAGTTTTACGAGATGCAAGAAGTAAAAGCGTAAATTTTTGTTTTGATTTTTACTGTTTTATTTTGAAAGATATATTTTCCCCAGATTAGTTTTTGGTATTTAGGATATCTTCTCTGTTAATCTATATATATTGTGAGATAAAAAGTGGATATCTTGTTTTGAATTTTGAAAAAGTTGAATTTCTCTTGTATTTTTCTTAAGAATCCTCAGGTAAGTGTGATGAGTTTTATCTGTCCAAAAAGTATGGAAATATCTGACTTGAAACGTGAGAGGCTTCTCTTGTACCTCAAAAGGTCAGAAAACCTTTGATCAATTTATTGGTCAGGAACCCATAAAATCTGTTTTGTAACTGTAGTAGATAGTGCACAAAAGACAAGGTCAACTTTGACATATCCTTTTTCTTGACCGAGTGGATTTTGGAAAACGACAATGGCTGGTATTATCTCATCAGCTTGGAACGAGGATGAAAGTTAGTTACAGGTTATGCTCCTTTTCTAAACCTAGTGAATTGGTTCTGATGTACTTAATAGTTTGTGTTGGAGATATTCTCTTATTGATGAGATTCATAGGCTTTAAAACCTACGATAGAGGAGGTGTTGTATATCGCAATGGAGGATTTTGTTATTGATATGGTGATGCCTCGAGTGATGAAATTTAAGGCTTCCGATTAATCCTTTTACGCTTTGTTGGAGCGACGACAGCCAGAATCCCTTTCTCAACCGATGAAAAATAGGTCGTATACCATTTTCACTATATGGAATACACTCTGAGGAGCAGATGCATATTTTGAAGCACTATTTGGAGTGCTATCATATCTTTTATGAATCAGAATTGTTGGCATTGTTTGCTCGTAAGGTTGTCCTGTGCCTAGAGAAAATTCATAATAGTCATCAAAAATGAGGGATTTTTGTAGTTAGTATCCAAAAATCCTGGTTGAAAAGAGCGATCAGCTCTGATCATATTCAGCTTGATGATGGAGGAATGATGCCGATCCACAAAAATATTTGGAACTTTTATCTCGTTTTGATCAATCCAGTTTGAGTGAAAACTTTGCGCTTCAGCTTGGAGTGAGGAAAACGCTTGAGGAAGATATTGAGCCACTATTACTCCGCCTCGAAAATTGAAAAAGCAGTAAAGGAAGAAGACTTGCATGTAATGAGAAAAATTCTAGAGAAATTGGATATACCTGTTTTTACGTATTCTTTAATACTCAATTTTATCAGATTTTTCTTCCATTCATCAAAAACTTTATGCATTTTTCTTTATCAAGTTGATGAATTGAAGGCTTCTATTTTCTAGATCCTTTAAAAGTTCTTCATAGAGAAAATCATCATCAAATCCGATATCTGCAGCATCTTTTTCTCGTATTGGCATAGTAAATAGCTTTTTGGTCTTGTTTTCGGTAAATTGCAGCAAGGCACATTGACATGTGTTCGCAACTCGTATAAATCTACAACCATTCAGCTGGAATGTCCCCAAATTTTACAAAGCATCTCTGATGCTACAAACCTCAGCATGAGCTGTTGGATCGTTTTCAGAGGTGACATGATTTGCTCTGTTCCGACAATTTTTCTCTTTTTACAATAATTGCTCCAAAAAGGTCCACCCTCTTCTTCTCTCATATTCGAGTCGAAAGCTCAACGGCTTTTATTCATAAAATATTGCTGATCCATGGTGTTTAAGAATATAAAAAGTCTGATTTCTTGAATCTAGTAGTAAAGAAAATGTTGCGTCAAGAGGGAATGTTAAGAAAATACAAGCTAAAGCAAAATGAACTTACTTTTCGGGTATTATTTCTGTCTTTGAATGCTTTTGGAGGAGGAAGAAAAACATCGCACTATCCTCTTGCAAAAATGACAAATCCCTCAATCTAAATCAGATTTCTTTTATCTTATGAAATATATGATGGAAAAACAATTGACACAAGGGAAACAGTGTAATTATCAGGTAACTTTTACTTTTTACTGATGCAGAAAAGCTGGGTGAAGAATCATGTGCTTGAGCATTTTGCAAAAAGATATGAATATTCCCTGGTTTTAGAGCTGGGAAAGTGCCTCTTCATATGGTAGAATTCAAAGTGCAACCCGCCTATGTTCAGATGTATGATTACTGAACACTTGTAAATAAAAGGAATTCAGGAGCTTTTGAGAAAAATAAGGATTTGAAATTTATCGAGGAACCGTATGCTGTTTGATACCAAAGAAGACAAGGAACAACGACCGGTTTCTTTTTGCTTGATATGTATCCAGAGGTAGAAGTGAAAGGAAGAAAACTGGGGAAAAAGTGCAGATGAATGCCTTAAGTGTTGAGGCAAACAGAAAAGGAAGTGGAGGATTCTCTCCTAATATTCAAAATTATGCTGACTACAAAGATACTGATACGATTGCTGTCAAAGATACCCTTTCCAAACTCGGACTTGAATTTTTGATAAAGAAGGAAAGAGTGTGGAAAAAGGGAACGACCTATCTCGGAGAAACTGAGTTTGTTGGAAGACAAGTTCTGGGAGAAGACCTTTGATTTGAAAGAAAGGAGAGCTTGTAGAACTCAAACATGATGTGAAAACTTCCTGCTGTCTGCATGCCAAGAAAGGAGAAGCTGCTAGTCTAAAAAGTTACTATTCAAGATGTGAAGCTAGATTGTGCTTCCTGAGCTTAACTGATGAAATGATCGTGACTTTTTCGGAAAAGATGCTGAGGTAAAGACGAATGCTGAACTTAGAGACTATATCAAGAAAGAAATCTTGAAGCAGAAAACAGAGAAAGCTGACTCGTTCAGACGATAGAAGACTATCTCACTGAGGTAAAGAAAGGCTGGAGTAAGTGTGATCATTCCAAAGACGATGGTAGATCAAGAACTCAAAGTTAGAATGCAGAATCTTGAAAAGATTTGGCTCTGCTGAAAAAGGTAAAAGAATATTTGCGCAGCTTGAGAGGAAAAGGAAAGAATTTGTAGAAGGTGCACAAACTGCAGCTGCAGAGAGCCTTGAAAAGTTCTTTATTCTTAATAAGATTACCGAGCTCTTGGACTCTGGAAATTGATTGAATATAGAGCAGGAGCCATTCTTCGTAGAGAAACAGCTTCATACTAAGTTGGTAGGAGTTGGAAACTCCAGCTAACGAGAAGAAGGTAGCTAAAAAGCTCCAGCCAAAACGACTAAAAAGCTGAATAATATCTTTTTAGCTTCTGAGATAAAAACCCTTTGAAGATGCGGACTTTCTTCAAAGATTTTTCTTGCTTTACCCTTTTCTGTGCTGATATGACAGAATCAGTTTTTGAAAAATTTTGACGACGATTTTCAAGGATTATCCTGCATTCTTTTTGGATCAAGCCGACTTTTAAGAGAGCGCTTGCATTTCCGTTTGTGGTGCTGTATGCACTCTTTAGGACCAAGAAAACTAGAAGCAAAAGTCTGATTTTCATCTCTTTTCTGGGGAGGAAGATCAGCTTTTGTGTTTAAAGATCTTCTTTTATCTATATTACATTTCTCTTAAATCACTCTTGAAATAAAAAGTCAATATCTTTAATATAAAAATATCCATATTTATGTTTGAGAGAATGCTGGAATCGAAGTTTCATAAAGCCTATGCCTTTGATATTGATGAAAATTTACTTCACACCAACTCACAATGTATTTGTAGAGAGGTGGAATGGAAGTAAATTGGAAACATGCGAAATCCTGAAAGTGAACTTTAAAGCAAAAATTAGCAGATGGACGAACTTATCCTAATAATGATCCAGAGGAGTGTTTCTGTAATATGAGATTTGGAAATGGAAAACTTACTCAAGATCTCTTTGATGCTTTAGCAGCTGGAGCTTATGGTCCCGCATCGAAAGATTTAAGCTTGCTAATCTTCAAGCGAGTCCAATTGGAATTATCACGGCTCAGGACATCCGATTGAGGATCTCAGAGCAGCTCATAGGCGATTTTGCATGAAGTTTCACTACTGAGGAAAAAGGAGCAATTTTGGAGCATGAAGCTTCGTTTGGGAGATTACCATGCAAGTGCAGATCATCTTATTCGTGATTTCTTTGATATGAACTATTATGCTGCTTGTGCAAATAGAGCGCTATTCGGAGTCTTAAAATTCCTTTTGAAACTTCTTTCAGCAGAAAAGAAAGTTCTTGCTTTTTCATAAATTTATCGAACATATTGTGAATCTCAATCAGGAGAAGTTTACTGAACTCACCACAAAAGCTCTCAAAAATCTGATTTAGTGATGATAGTTTTGGAAAATTTGTCCGCAATAGGGAGGCAGTTCAAAATCGTGGTGCTTAGTTATCCGAAATTACCTTGCACTCTACAATACCAACTAATCCTGACTTCGTAAAAAGACGCTCTATGCTTCCAAACAAAATCAAGAGCCAGAATTTTTAGCTCTATAAGCAAATTTGGTATCTTAATTTCAAAAAGAGATAGGGAATATTTTATCTCTATTCTATTGTTTTAATTTATAGGAGATATGTTTCTATGAGAAAAATATTTTACGAGTATGCTTTTGATGAAAGAAAATAAGTAGGTATGGGATGCCAATCCTCAGTCACTCAGCCAAAACTTTCGGACCATTTTTCGGTAATCAGCACCGCATATGTCCCATGAGCACCCAAGTCTCCTTTCCCTGCTAGTAGAGGTTCCAATCACCTCGTGATGACAACATCATCAGATTTATAGCAGTAATTGCTCAAGTGCAATGATCATTCAAGGAATCCACTCAATCTTTTCTATTTTGAGCATTAGGTAGTTGTAGAAATGAGGAAGTTCGTAGAACTCATTTCTACTCCGTGACCTCGTCAGTGTTTTAATATCTCAGCCATTATTCTTTATATGATTATAAACTGCTTTTAGAATAATCATACGCAAAACCTCAGGTTTCAATGTTAGTCTACCAGCGATCTAGTGCTTGTTTTGTGACCTTGATGAGCTGAGCCTGAGGATTTAATCCAGCATCGCCGATAATCATAGAGATACAAAGCATCAGATCCTTTGTAGAGGACCCGGTATCAATTTTTAAAAGATCTCATATTTTCAAAAGGGTTTCATCAGATTCCGTGAACGACTGATCATTTACTGAGAGGCAGAGATTTGCTGGAAATCCTTCATAGCTTTGTGAAGGCTCCCTGTAGATTCCTTTTATCTAGCCAGGCTTTGTGTAAGTTCTTCCTCCCAATAAGTCATCCCAGCTTTTGGTATGCTCTTTTGAGGTAATGGAGTAGTTCAGTGAGATAAGCACAAGAATCAGAGATATTCTGAATTTGTTGTGGGTTTTGATCAGATTTTTCTATAAGAGTAATATATCGTAAAAGTTCTTCAACAGAAAACCGATTAGCAGTAAAAAGCGTATCATCTCTCCTTACGGAAAAGGTAGGTAGCTCCTCAAGATCATTACGATCTGATTTTTGGCTCCAGAATAAGTTGAGAATTTTGATAGCTAAGCTTTCCACGAGATAATCAGTCTTTTCTTCTTTTAGGGATTTAAACTCATTTTCAAATGAAAGTCGATTTTTCTTTGCAACTGAGGCTTAAAACAATAGACTGACGATGTTTCATTTGCCGGTTCATTATGGTTGCTTTGTCAGCTGGTCTTTTCAACCTTATTGGGTATGGACATTCTATGCCTTTAGCCTCTATTTTAGGATATTTTGGCTTTTACTTGGACTGGAAAGCAAGAGCGATTTTCGACTTCTGCGGCGGATCCCAAAAAGCTTTTAACAGAGGAGCTGGAAGATCTGCTAGTGATAGTACTTGGAGTGGATTTTTGGAGGAAGGCTCAGCATAAGTTCTCTATCTGGCGGAAATGGCTTGGGCTATTTTTCTCATTTGCGTGATTTTATGCACTGAGAATAGAGAATCGTCCTTTATTGGAGGAATTCTTTGAGTTCGTACCTCTCGATTATGCGCTTTTTGTAAAGCTACCTGACAAGAAAGGATGTTCTTATTTGACCTGATTTTAATTTTGTCTCTTTAGGAATTTTCTTTGGAAGGTTTGGGAACTGACCTCAATCAAGAATTGTATGGTATTCCTGTTTCTGAGCCTCCTCAGCGGTTAAGTCGTGGTTTTCTACTTTTTGGTCTTGTCCATCAGTATAGTAGAATTGATGAGATTCAAAGGTAAATACCAACTTTCTTTTCTCAATGCTGAGGGAGGAGAGGACTGTTTTAGCTCAGCTGGGTCGCTTTTTCGCATGATTAGACAATGGTTCGAAAAGTCTGATATTTAGCGACGAACTTCCTCTCTTTATTATTCTCTCACTCAGATTTGTTCTAGAGTATTTGAGGGCAGATAGCCAAGCAGGAAAATCATTGTCTGGAGCAAGAGTCAGCAGATCTGATCTTTTCATCTTGATCACGTTTCTAGGGTAGTCAAAATTTTTCTTCTAGTGAATCAAAGCTCTTTCTACTTGCTATTTCTGGATAAAAATGTTTGAAATAATCTTGCAAACATGGAAGCAGTAAAGACTGAATAATTCCAACAGAATGGCTCCACACTCATTGGGATCTTTATCAGCAAGAGGAAGAAGAGATTTACATAGTTTATAGATTGTTTTTCTCAAAGAAGCTAAAAACTGAATCCTCTTTAGAGTGACTCAGAGCTTGAAAGAGGTGTTGTATAGATTTAATAAGGACCTTCGTTTTTCTAGGGATGCTGTTTCTACAAAGAAAATTTCTTGAGCGATCGTGGCTTATGGAGGGAAATGTCAGATTTTCTTGTTTTTATTTTTCATCTTGAGCCAGGAAAGTGCTTTTATGGAGGAGTTTATCTGCCCAATCCAAAGCATGAAAACACAAATTAGAAACATCTTTGAAGAATTTCCACAGATGGGAGGCACTTTATTTCAGCTCCAAAATTCTAAAAGTATTATGGAGAGCTAGCGTGCTGAACATTATTATAAGAGTACTACAAACTTTAAACAACTCTTTCAAAACGAATCCAGATCTTGCAACAGATCGTCCCTCATTGAAAAACTATGCTTTTAGGAAACCATGCCTGTGCTTCCTGCTTTAGCACACTTCAAGAGATCTGACTCTCTCAGTCAGCTAGCATATTTCAGAGATTGGCTCTTTCTTCTCATTCCTTAAAAGATCAGGGTGCTCCCATGAGGCGATCTTTTATCAGAAATGCTAAAGGCTATAAAACTATCTTACCGGTTCTTAAATTTTCTTCAGGAGGCTAGAATCAGTTGATTGTTCAATGTCAAAGACAAACCTCTATGATCCGAACCAGGAATTTGAATGCTTTTTAAGTCCTGGAATGTTGCATTAGGGACTGATGAAAAGATGACTCACTGGCGACTTCGGAGGAGAGGAAGCTTTCCAGTTACGGTTCTTAGCCAGAGAGGGAGAAACCAAAATCTATGATGAACTTTAACATCTTCGGATAAACTCCAAGTGAAAAAGGAATGGGAAATTTCTGTACTATTTTTGTAGTTCTCAGAAAGGCTTTCTTTTGCAAAATCTTTATAATAGTTTGACCATGGACTGGCTATTAAAATCCCCAATCATAATACTTGCATCCTTTGATGCAGTGTAAAGTTAAGAATCTCAGATTTTAGCTGTTGATGTTGTTCATTTCTTCTTCAAAATGACTTGCTCACAGGAGAAGCAGTATGAATTTCATAAAAATAGTATGGAGTTTGGATCTTTCTCAACTTTAAAATAGCTGTATCTTCGGCTTCCTTTGTTTAAAAATCATCTCGCGAGGATTAGTGATCTGAAACTTTGCTAAACTACAACACTTCCCACGAAAATTTTGGTAGATCGCGTTGTGGTATTCATATATAGGGTAGTGTTGGTCAAGAAAAACGCTAACCCTCTCTTATGTTGATCGCTAAATTCTACGAAAATAACAATATCAGGATGCTCTTCTAGAATGTTTTATGTCTTCAAAGTTACTATTCCCTTCATAGATATTAGAGAAAAAGAACTCTGATAGGAGCTTTCAGTTCTTCTTTACTGAGAAAGTCTTTCGATGGTAAAATTGTTGCACTTCTCCAGAGAAAAATTCGAAAAGAGAGCTCAAAAATAAGGACAAAAACTGGAGCACATCTAGTTTTTAGATTTCTTTCCATTGGTTTATAGAGCTTTTCGTAATTGAAAGAGCCAGTAAATAAGGAAAAGACTTAAAAGTCAGATATAAGGCAAAAAGCTGATCGCAAGTTCACCAAAATAGCTTCCTTTCATTAGGATTAGTAGAACTTCCAAAAAGAAGTGTAAAGAGCGAAAGAATAAGCATTTCTGATCAGAAAATAAAAACAAAAAAGTATAACTATCTCCTGATAAAAACAATTAGAAGAAAATAAAATTCTATCTTAACGAGGACGTTAGTTAACGGGGTTTAGTTACGAGAAGTGCTTTTTGATACCTTTTATCGCTTTTTAAAAATCTTTTTCCGATAAAATTGACGTTCTTTTCGCTTGGTTTTCTGGACCAATCGCCATATCAGGAATAAGATGAAAGTAGCTATGATTCACACCTTTTTCCCTATTGTTTCCTCCCATAACCATCTTCAAAAGGAGGTTAACATCACGATGTGATGGAGCTTTTTCGTTCCATTTACTTATCAGTTGCATTAAATCTTGGACTTCATCCATGAAAGATCGTTGAAAAGTATTACATGCCTCTTAGGAATGATAAGGGAGATGATTTTTGATATAGGGGCACGAGCTAGTAACATAGAAGGAATCTGATTTTTCTAAAATAAATTCCTTTGGCATACTACAAAAAGGGGGCAGAGGTTATGCTGGAGATTATAAGGCCAATATCGTGATATTTCATAAAAGAGTGAATATATTACCTAAAGTTTCATCTCCTTTTCTAGGAGAATATTGAGTGGATCGTTAGTTCCCGATTTCAGTAGGAAGGATGTCGTAGTTTCTGATAGGTTGAGTACATAATAGCAATGGTTCTTGAATTCATAGATAGAAAAATGAGTGAGAAAATAAGTTGTCCAGAGAGTGAGTCTCAGAGAAGTATAATGTTTTAAACATTGCAACGAGACTTGTCAAGAGCCAGAAAATCACATCAGTTTTAAACCATGCTTTTATTGCAGGAATTCTTGTATAGAAAACCAAGATTCCACATAGGATATTCCGTGCAATTAACCAGGAAGCATTTCTTTTACTCCATCACCAAAACAAGTAAACTGATATAAAGAGAGTAGTTAATAATGAGTGCTACCGCAAATCTACTTATAAGTGAGAAAATCTGATAAGAAGAAAGGCGTTTACGAGAAATGAGAGCAATTCATGATCGATATCGTCGCTGTTGGAGGAGCTTGTCATTGAAATATTGGTAAAGATAAAGCAACCAAAAGTCCCAATAAGTAAGCCAACATTGCTGTATTCAAAGGAGTCTTTCAATGTTTTTAGGTAGTCCTTGTAAAATGAAAAAGGAAAGAAAGTCAGATCTTTTCTAGAATCCTTTTCTCCAGCGAGAACCCTTCTTAGGAAATTCTCTTTCTTGTGTGTGCTTTTCTTTTGGTAAGTTGATAGGCGTGGTTAAGGAGTAAGAGAATATGCACATAGCTAACAGATCAGAGATTCAAAGCATACATGGGTAGAGATAATTGAAAATAGGATGTCTCCTCACTAAAAAGAAGTAGAAGAAATGATAATGATGATCTTTTCACACTCCCAAAACTTCCTATTCCATACCGTAATCTCTACCCAAAATCCTAAATTTGCTAAAAAGTAAAGCAGATACCGAGTATCCCTTCAAAATCATTTCGTCCGTTTTCTATGAGATGATCTCAATAAGAGAGCCAAAATAAAAGAAATCACTTTTTAAACATGGTTTTCCGTCTTGGATAACTCTCGAAAATATAGTCAGTACCAGAGAATTCGTGATACTCAAAAAGTAAAATAGATGTTTGATTGTTGGAGTCCAATAAAATTCAGCATTCCAAAAAGTCCAAAAGAACACCAAAGAGTCCTAGGCGCCAAAGTCCGTATCTGCGAGATCAACTTTCGTAGAAAATTCTTAGTTTTCTTATCTGGATCTCCTTGAGAAAAGAAAAGAAAATCGCAGCGGGTACTGGAATAATCCAAAAATATCGCACTTCCTAATTGAACATGCCTATGAGAAATTGTACAAATGGTGATTATGATGATAAGGCACAGTAATAGTCACTACTTAAAAATAATTTTTATAAAATGGATGATCCCTCCATAAACGGTGCAAGAATTCAGACAAGAAGCAATCCGTACGAGAGAGATGGTTTGAGATATTGCGTCAAGCCGGTCACAAGAAAAGACCTGCCATTATCGCTCAATAAACAAATATAATTCAGAATTTTTGAGAAACCAAGATTAATTCAAAGTTGATTGGCGAATACAGCGAGTGGATACTACTATTTCTGTGAGGATACAAAAGAAAGCATGAGTTCTATCGCTTTGAAAACCCTGCTGAACAAAAAGAAGTCTATTTTGTGAGGCGAACTGAATATCTTTATAAAAGATATTGAGAAAAAGAGCTTTGAGGTATCAAAAGAGATACATACATTGTTTCTTCTTTCTAGAGAGTTGCGCACCAAGCGCATTGAGGAGATTTTGCTTATGAGTCTCGTTTGTTCCCTGATGACTTCTATATTTTGTTACTTGGCTTTTTGGGGAGCAATGGTAAAAATTTTATCTGATTCTAGTTTCACAAGAGTAAATCCTGAGTCTCTACGATCAGATTCATTGCTTTATGGAGTTCCTCAATAATTTTATCATAGTTGGTAGCAAGGCGGAGCTTACTAATCTCTCCTCTCATATCATCAAAAATTTTTCAAAGTCATAGGAGGAATATTTCTTCCACCAATTGCCAAAAGCTGATCAATTTGTTGATAATTTGGTCAATTGCATTATATGCTTTTGAGCTTCTTATCGTTGTAGTTGAGTCTTCCTCAGCTTTTTCTTTTTCTTGTTTCTTGATTTGAGCTTGATGTTCTGCTTGTTTATTTACTGTTTGAATCAGGCTTTGTACCTTTTTCTCATCAAGTGGATTCAAGAAATAGTTTGCATTTGTTACTTTCAATTCAAGCTTTTACCACATAGGAAAGAAATTCTTCTAATTTTTCTAGCTGTCCAACAATTCTAAAAACCTGATTTTTCCCCTCAATATCTAGATACATTGTACCAAAATCCTCTGGTTTCCAGTATAATATTCTCAGCCCCCAAAACAATAACCTTTTTGGTCGGAAAGAAATTGCTTTACAGATGACACATCTTCTCCCTCTATCAAAAGTTCTAAGCTATAGTTTTTGTCTGAAATATCCTTAATCCCTGTTAAAGTGAAAAACATTCCTCAAAAATACCGATAAAAACCTAGGAAATCCTCATACCTTTCACTTTATATTGAAAAACATCAATATATACTCCGCCGTTTTTACTTCAAAAGAAAAAGTCAGTGTAATTTCTTCTCTATCTGGCTATAATGAGAAAGGCTACGGCTTTTTAATCTTCTAAACAAAAATATGACGCAAACAATTATTGGAAATTCCGTCTTTGGATAAGTATCTTTGACGAGCAGACAATGTCGCTCCATCTCAAAAGCTAATAGACCTATTCTCAGAAAAAGGATTCCCATGAAATTGGCAAACCTGTGGTAGATCCCAACGAAATTATGACAAAAAGAAGCTTTCAATGAACTTATTGATCAGCTTTTTAAAGAGGTAGAAACGAGAGAAGATGCCTTTTTGGAGATCAATAGGAGCTCTCAAAGTGCTTCAAATCTGACCCTATAGAATCGTAATCGTCTATCCTGCGCTTGATGGACTAGAACTTACCGCAGTAAAGCCGGTAAAGAAAAATGAGCATTGAGGAATATAATCTTCAGCCAGAACTCTTTGAATTACTGAGGAATAAATCCAAAGGAATCCTCGTTTCTGGAGCTCCTGGAAGTGGAAAATCAACCTTTACTTCAGCACTTATTGAACTTTTATCACAAAGGATCAGCACATTATCAAGACTATTGAGTCACCAAGCGGATTTGATGTTGGATGATGATATCGTCCAGTATTCCTTTACTTACGGAAGTCATGATGAAGTGGAGAGATATTCTCCTGCTTTCTAGACCTGATTATACCATTTATGATGAAGTAAGAAATAAAACCTGACTTTGAACCTATAAAAGATCTCAGACTAACAGGAATTGGACTCGTCGAGTCATCCATGCAACGAAGCTCTGTGGATAGTATTCAGAGATTTATCGGAAGTATTGAAATGGGATTATTCCTCAGGTCGTAGATACCGTTATCTTTATTGATAAAGGGCAGGTGAGTGAAGTCCTAACCTCTAGAACTTACTGCAAAAGTCCCAGATGGGATGCTTTTCAGAGGAGCTTGAGACCAGTCATCGTCGTTTCAAGCTTCCTTCAGAAAAAGCCACTCTATGAAATCTATACCTTTGGAGAGCAGGTCGTTAGTGAATGCCAATTGCTACTGATGAAAATGGTAATCCATACCAACCAAAACCCAGGTTGTTTCTCAATATCAAGGGAGGGAATTCAGAGAAAATTATAGCAGTTGCTTCCTTTGTGATTTCCATATTGGTGATCATAGGGAAGTGAGCTAGAGCTCTATATTCCAGAGTATTATAAATGAAAAATTATCGGAAAAGGCTGAACTGCCATCACGAATCTCGAAAAAGATATTTGACTCTAGGATTCATGTTAGAACCTTCAACGAATTGCCTTTTGCTTGAGGTGTAAAGGTAGATATTGCAGGAGGAGATAGAGTGATCCTTTGCGATTTCCTTCCAGAAGAATTTAGAAACAAGACGGTTCCTCTGCTTTGTTGATGATGGATTAGTTTATGCAAGAGCAGATAATCGTTTAATATTGTCATCAAAAATAAAAGAAACCGCTATGCTCATCAAGAGAAAAGGCTTTGTTGTAGTAAATGCAGAATAAATCAATTCAGAATAAAAATTAAAAGTGAGAAAGAGTAGATCTCCACCCCATCTTTTAGAAAAAGACGATACAGAGAAGTCCCCCTTTCTTAAGGTGCCTGAAGGTGGGGGATATTTAGAAAAGCCGATGACAACCTCTTCAAAAGTGGAATTTGATTACCAAAAGAGCACTTACTCCCTGAATCATTTCTAAATATTAACCATTGCAAAAGATAAATAAACAAAAGCTGAAATCAAACCCCCAATATTACTCCAGATTTTTATTTTTTTCAAGTATGAATAACTTCAGATTTACGAAAATTATTGCAGGGTAAGTCCTGTTTTAGCGAAGGAAACAGTACTTTCAAAAATTATCAATATGGTTGATGCCTTTAGAATTACTTCTTTCAAAGGTATGATGATAATAACAAAATATATTGATACTATCACGAAGCTGATAATAGTAAAACAATTATTCTAGAAACGAAATGACTTGATACGAGAATCAAAAATACTTGTAATCTCCGGTAAAAGGAGAAACGTGGACAATAGAATACTCTGAATATGCTCAGGAGTGAGCAGGAAAAATCTATATTGATTATGCTCATCTTGAAGATTTGAAAGAAGGAACAATTATTACTTGTCAACAAAGTCAAGTCCTTCTCAGTAAATAGTACTGAAGAAGATCTTGCTCTAGGTAGAGGTTACAGATTCAGGGAAAGGAGAAACTTTTCAATATGATAGATTTCTTTGATGATTTAGATAATGATGATGAGAAATCACTGAAAGAGATAAGAAAGATATTCCTCTGGGGATTAGAATATGGAGCGCATGTAATCGGATTATCATGTGCAAAATACTGCAGAGCATGTGGAAAGCGTAAAAACGTTTCTTGAGCAGAATAATGCAGGAGAAATGAAAGTTTTTGCAAAAATAGAGACAAGATCCGGACCGAAAATCTTAATGAGATTTTGGGTATTGCTGATGGAATTACTCTCGTACTTGATGAACTTTCCGATTTTTAAAGAGGAAGAAAACTGATTTCGACAATTCAGATGATCAAACGAGTCAGGAAAAACCTGTCCTCATTACTGAAACGAATACAGAATATGGAAAAAGAATACTTAAATATTTTACTAAACAAGTTCAAGTTCTGAGTCAAGAATATATTGGATGGAGTAATGCTTGAACCTTTTCTTGTAGAAGATGAAGTATTTGATGCTGTTGAACAAACAGGAGATATCCTTTGAACATATGAATTGAAAAGCAAAACCAAGAGAATTAAAAAGATTTGAGGATTATGCTGAGTTTGAGGTAAGGGGATTATATTATTTATAATGCTTTTAGGAGTATTGACTGAATTGTGAGTAAAAACAACAATTTGTTTTACGGAAAAATGCTTATACTACTTCTAGATTTTCATCTATTGGGACCTAAGATTCCTATTATTACCTTTACCCAGTCTAAAAGATACTTATAGATATTTAAGTCTGGTTTTGGGGAGTAAAGGTTATAAGATTTCTCAATCTTTTAATTACGAAAAATCTCATTGGAAAAGAGATGATTAGAATGATTTTTAAAGGAAATATTTCTCTTGATGATAAAAATCCTGATTCTTCAGGCAAAATGAATCTGTAAGCAGTCCTAAAAATGATATGATTAATGGAATAGAGTTTTATAATTTTAAGAACATTTAGTATTTCTAATTTTTAATTACATATAATTGAAATATGTCAAGCTCAATGACTTTCGAGTTGTTGAGTTTTTGTAATTTTTGAGAATGCTACGTTATACTTAAGTAATAAAAATTCTGACTTTAGACTTTTTAATTTATTTTAGGTATAATGATGAAAGTTAATGAAAAATCTTATATCCCTGATTAGTGTTAAGGAGATGACTGAGGCTACCATGATAGTAAAAAGGATACTTTTCAAAAATTCAATTTTGAGCTAAAAAGGGAGATTTTAGCAGTAATTACTGGAAAGTCTGGTTCTGGTAAGTCTACTTTTGATGAAGTTTTTAATTGGTCAGATTAGACCGCATAAAAAGACGGTTTACTATAAGATGGAAGATATGGCGGAGTTCTCAGATGCTGAGATCCAGAGATATAGAAGAAAAATCTGAATTATTTTTCAGGATTATCAGTTGATAGAGAGTTTAACCCCTAAGGAGAATGTTATTATCCTCTTATTTTAGAGGGAGCTCCAATTACTGAAATTAAGAAAAATATGATGCTATCAATGCCTCTCCAAATATTTCTACTATTGAAACCCAGGAGATAAAGAAACTAGGTGGATGAGAAAAACAGAAAGTAGCGATGGCAAGAGCCTTTAATTCATGCTCCAGATTTTTATCATTGCTGATGAGCCAACGGGAAATCTTGATCATGAAAGTACTCTTCAAATAGCTGATATTTTGATTAAAGCAAATGCTATGGGAAAATACAATTGTTCTTATTACCCATGATATGACACTTTTGGCTTATTTGGAGAAGTATGCTAAAATTAAAACAGTTGTGCTTTTGATAATTCACTTTTTAGACCTTGAATTTACTTGATAGCAATGACAAAAACTCAAGAACTCTTACATACCTGTGAAGGAAAAAGTTTCTCAGCTCAGCGATTGCCCTGATATCTCAAGGAAGAAGTAATTTCCTCTCAAAAATATCTTCATCGATATAAGCTTTTCTAATATAGAAAAATTGGAATATTTTTGTGATTATTTACTTTTTCTTGGATCTTCAGAATACGGATAAAATTAAAAAATTGGGAACAGATAGTTAACAAAATACAAAAAGAGAAAACAGAAATTGATTTGGAGTATTTTTGTCTTTGGAAAAAGTTACTAAACAACAGAAGGCTACATATCTCAAGAAAATTAAAGAAAATGGCTATGAACTTTTAACGCTCATTCAGGGAATGAAAGGAGTTTTAGTGCTCAGTATTGATGAATTTTTGTAATGCATCAAAAACAAGAATGGATATTCATCAACTTCTGATGAAAAAGAGAGCCTGAACATAAAAAGCTAAAGGTATAAACATATTAAATCCAGATTTATTTTATTGCCACTAAAAAGAACGTATGAGACTTTTTAAAACTATGGTTTTCGTATGAAAAGGAGTTATTGAACTCAAGAGCGAGTTAGCTAATTTATCAAATGAAGTCAAAAACAGGGATCTGCTATAGAGCTTGGAATGGTCCCAAACTAACAAAAAGTAAAGGGGCTATTCAAGGACCTACCGGGAAGGAAACGTATTACAATCTTCCAATGAAAAAGTAGTTGACTCATTGAGAGTAACAAATGGAATTACAGATAAGTATCGAATTAGAAATGATGGTGTTAAGATGATTGGACCGTATGTTATGGTTTGGTGGCTAATCTTAAAACCTTTCCTAAGGGAACAATTGTAAAAACAAGTTTGTGAGAAGGAATTGTTTGTGATACAGGAAGTATGAAAGGAACGCATATTGATATTGCAACGGATTGGTAGTTTTTGTTTCCGTATAGGGTGTTTTATATGCTGTTTATGAAGAGTGATGCCAGTGCCAGAAAGTTTTTGGAAAGTATGAAGGAAAGGATCCTCTTCTAAAGAGGAATGATTTCTAATTCTTAAAAACAGGACGAAGTTAAACAAATTCTTGATTCATCATTTTCAGGAGCTATCCTCATTAAAAGGCGAAGTTGCACATTCACAAAAAGTTGCTACAGTTCCTATCCTCTAGAAAAATACTTTTGAAAAGCAATATTTCGAATCTGTATCTTCTGTACAATCAGTAAAAACAATCTCAGCAAACATCAAAAGATAAAAACCTGATGAACAGTGATTTTTGATGGTATTAAAGATGGAGCGGTTCGCATTTTTGAAAAAATGAGTAGCAGCAGTAAAAGATGTAGCAACCTCTTTATGAGAAAACCTAAAAATGCTTATCACCTTGCAAAGGAAATGGTAAGTTTTGAAAAAGTCCCGGAGAAGATTTCTGGAACAATGCACAGATGCTTCAGTATGGACAAACTCTTATAGGTGCAAAATATTCTTATTGAGCTCAAGGAAAACTAGTGAGCATTTGATTGTTCATGATTAGTAAAGTTCTCTTTTTAATAAGGTTTGACTTTTTAAAAAGGGCGCGAAACTTCTTCATCTTTCTATAAGCAGGCTCAACAAATTAGACAGTCACAGGTAAGAGCTGGTGATTTTATGTTTTGGTGAAATAATGGATGAGGGCATATTGAGTTTGTTGTAGGAACGCCATATAGGTAAAAACAGATCCTGAAAAGAATGTTGGTATGTAGATACTCTTGGATCTTCTTCTGATCGTGGATTCCTTTACTGCGGATGGAAAAATAGAGCAGAATCGGGGGTCTGATATAGGAAAAGGCAGATTCAACCACGTCATCAGTTTAGAAGACCTGCATATTATGATAAATTGAAAGCTTAAAGTTCCCAAACTTTATAGTCTACTCAAGCTTTTTTGGGGCTTGTTTGCCTTCTGCAATGTATCTTCTGAACCAAGTCCTTTGTTTTTTGCAAGATGATGGGTGTTTCTTTTGAGGAGTTCTTCCATTTTTTTCGTAGTCGTATTGTCCTTGAAGATATCCAATAACCTCTTTATAGCCAATCCCTTGCATAGATTGAAGTGTTGGAGGATAGTCTTCTTTGAGGAGATAATCTACCTTTCTATGAGTCAGTTTTTAAACATTTCCTTGATCCTTGCATTAATGAGATGATTAGTAGTTTCCCTTATCTCTTCGCAATCCAAGCATTAAAATGGGATGACGGACTGCTTGCTGAATATATCCTGCAGTTTTAGTAATTCAGGTTTTTTTATAAATTTCTAGAGCTCTAATCAGATACCTCGTAGAATTAGGGATGAAGCTTTCCTGCTTCTTCAGGATCGATTTTAGATAATTCATGATGAAGAAATCCTGGATGCTGCCTTTCTTGTTCTTCCAGTTCTGATCTTAATGGCATAATCAGGTGGACACTCTGGTAATGAAAAATTTTTATAAATGGTATCAATATAGAGTCCAGTTCCTCCAACGATAAAAAGGAAACTTTCCTCTTGCTAAAAATTTCATCAACTTGATGATCGGCATCTTCTTTCCATTGTCCTGCAGTGTAGGTTTCGTCGGGATCGACAATATTCTATCTGATGATGAGGGATTTTTCTAATTTCTGCACTGATTTTTGTCGGTTCCAATATCCATTTTACGAAAAATCTGTCTCGCTATCACTTGAAATGACTTCAATATCAAAAATTCTGATAATTCATGGAAAGTCTACTTTTCCCCTGTGGCTGTTGCTCATCGGATAATAACAATTCCATCGTTATTCTGGCTTTTAAATTCGCTAATAATTGTTTTTGCATCTTGTAGAATGCTTGAAAAAGTCCATGGAGCTATGAAGAATAAAGAAATAGATCCTTAGTCTAGAGAATCTCTTTCAAGATACAAAGTCAGATTTTAAATTTATTGTATCGATCAATCTTGAATCTCGTATTCAAAAAGATAGAATATCATCCATTTTTACACTGGTTTTTAACTAATGCGAGAACCGCTTATTTCTACCTTTTTGAAAAATGAAAAACTGAATCTTTCTGCGATTCGTGATGCAGAAGGAGTTCGTCTCAAACATATTCAGGATTCCTTACAGCTTTTTAGAAACTTGATTGTTTTCCCTTGAAAATTCGTAATTGATGTGGGGACAGGGTGAGGATTTCCCTTGATACCACTTGCTTTGAGCTGTCCACAAGTCCAGTTTTTTAGGTATCGATTCTGTGAGGAAAAAGACCTTAGCTGTGAATGAAATGTTGGAAGATCTTTGAGTAAAAATGCTGAGGTGCTGTGGACGAGGATCGAAGACTATCAGGAGAAAAGGCAGACCTCCTTACAGCGAGAGCAGTCGCTTTATAGTGATAAACTTTGAAACGAAGTTATCCTTTTGCTTAAAAAGGGGGTATTTGTTTTTATGAAGCAGGAAATCGCTGAAGAGAAGCAACTTTTGGTCCAACTTTGTAAAAATATCATTTGACTTTGGAACAGGAGAGAACCTATCAGCTTTTTGAGGGTGATATTATGAGGGTACTGTATGTTCTGAGGAAAGAATAAGGCTATCATTTAAAAGTTCTTTTTCTTCTTCCTTATTCAGAGATTTTTCGGCTAAAGAGCTTGCTTTCTCTATGAAAAACAAGTATATCTAATCAGTTTTAGTTTCTTTCCCATTTATAATGCAAGCTCAAAAACGATATGTGGTCTGGGAAGGAGTAAAAACCTGAATTTTTACCGATCGAAATGGGGTTCAACCTCTTGTTTCGGGTTTTTAAGGGGCGAAATATAAAGCATTCTCGAGTTTACAGGAGGCAGAGCAAGCGCTACAGTCTGGATGGGAGCCTTACTATCAAGTTGAGAAAAATGGAATGAAAAATCACTTCCTTTCGTAAAGGAGAGTATTGCAGTTGATGCAGCTTGTTCTTCAGCGACAGGGATTATGGAGTATCAGGGGATTGATCTCGTTTCTGAGCAGATTATCTTTAAGGTTTCTCAACCCATAGGGACCAATAATATTTGAGAGTTCCTAGCTATTGTTCATGGAATTTCTTGGCTTTCAAAAGCAGGGAAAAACAGATTATGTCTTGTATTCTGATTCAAAAATCGCGATCGATCGGGTAAAAATTGAAAATGTAGGACAAACCTTGTTCCGAATGATGGAAATATTCAGCTTTTTGAACTTATTAAGAGAGCAGAGGAGTGGCTTGCTACCAATGCCTATCGCCCAACAATCCTTAAACGAAACACTCGTGAATGGTGAGAGATCCCTGCTGATTTTGGCAGAAAGTAATTCATATCTTTGATTTTTAGCTTCCTATGCAGATTCAAGAGAGCTTATTTAAACTTTTTTCAGATATACCAACCGCTTCATCAAAGGTTTTGAGGATGGAATGTTTTTGATATTGCAGACCCCACCTGAAGGGTTTGTACATAGAAAACATAAATTCTGAACCTGTGCTCATCATTCTTTGAAAGCAGTTATTGAGGCAAAAACTGGGAAAACAAAAACTTCGTGACTATTCTTGTGATTGGCGATCAAGACTGACGTATCTCATGACTCCTGGGGAATTAAGAAAATTCTTAAGAAAACATCAGCTTTCTTTCAGAGTTATTAAAAGCAAAAATCTGACTTCTGATGAAAAATTGTCTTTACTCAAGCAGGAATTGACTAAAGGACCTTTGATTTTTGCTCGTTGGAAACGGAATTACAAAAAGAAAATGTTTTTCTTGGAGAAAAAGCACTTACTCATTGGCATTATGTTACCTTGTGAGGTTTTAGTGAGAAGGAGCAAGTTTTTTATGTTTATGATTCTAATACTAAAAGACAGACCGAACAATATTTAATGAAATGAACTTTGAAAATTCCTTTATTCTGTTATTCTAAAATCACGATCCATAGGAGCTTCCAAGTTGCTCTATAACTATGCTATCGCTGTAGAATATTAGTTTTTAGCTATTTATTTTTGTACATAATGAAAAACTTTTGAAGAAAAAGAAGAGACAATACGCACAGTTGCTTATTAAATTTGGTCTTAACCTCCAAAAAGGTCAAAATCTGATCCTTAATGCTCCCCATTGAAGCTCATGACTTCGTTCTGCTCCTCGCAGAAGTGGCTTATGAAGCAGGAGCGAGAGAAATTTTCTACAGACGACAGAGTGAACGCTAGAAGCTCTAAAATATGAAAAAGCTCCAGAAGAGGTGTTTGGTAGTTATCCGCAATGGCTTGCTGATGGCTATACCGAGGAAGTAGAAAAACTGTGCAGTACTTTCTCTCTACATGGAAGATCCAAAAAGTGCTTGAAAAAGCTGATCCTCGCTTACTTGAAAAGGAAGTCAAAGCTAGAGCTAGCGCTTTCAAACGCTACAAGGATTTTTGTCACAGGAAATGGGACGAATTGGCTTATTGCTTCGATTCCTACGGCAGCTTTCAGGAATGCATTTATGGCACAGAAAATACAGAGGAGAATATGCAAAAACTCGAAATCAGCTTTTTTCTCTTGTAAGGCTGGATAGCGAAGATCCATTTCAGGCTTGGGAAACTCATCTTCAAAAACCTAAAATCTTATGCTGATTTTTCTTAATAGCAAGTCCTTCAAAAAGCTTTATTATCGCTCTGAGAAAACAGATTTGACCGTAGTTTTGCCTGAGGGACATCGCTCGAATTTCCGCTGGAGAAAAGACAAAATCTGGAATTCCATTTTGTCCAAATATGCCGACAGAAGAGGTCTTTTCTATGCCGCATAAATATGGGGTAGATGGAATTCTCGCTTCTACTTTGCCTTTGCATTATCAAAGGGAAACTGATTTCCAATTTTTCTCTGACCTTCAAAGCTGGAGAAGTGGTTGATTTCTCAGCAGAGCAAGGTTATGAAGTGTTGAAATCGCTCTTTGGAAGCTGATCCCTGATCAAAGAGGCTCGGAGAAGTTGCAATTGTCCCTGTAAGTTCGCCGATTTCGCAGTCAGGTTTAGTCAATACGCTTTTGATGAAAATGCAAGTTGCCATTTATGCGTTGTGAAGTGCTTATCCTACAAATCTTCTAGGAGCAGAATCCATGAGTGCTGAAGAAAAGATAAAGTCTGAATGAATGAAAGCATGATGCATGTAGATTTTATGGTTGGAGATAAAAAGCCTTTACCATTACCGGAGAAACAGAAAGCTGAGAAAAGATTCCTTTTTGTAAATGGGGAGTGGAATATTCTTCCTTAAAAATAACAGAAAAATCTCAGCTTGATTTTTATCCTAGAAAAAAAGTATAAGTAAACGAATTTTTTGTTCGCATTTTTGCGCCTTAAAATTCGGCTTCAGCTCCTGTAGTTCAATGGATAGAATAGGCCCGTCCTAAGGGTTAGATGCTGGTTCGATTCCGGCCAGGAGTAGATGACATTCCTTGGTGGTAAGGATTCTCTGTTTGAGGAGCTTTACTGTGGGGTTTGATCAGCTTTCATTTTATTTTTTAAATCCATTATCCAAATGGCAAAAACAACACAGGAAAATGTATTTCAAAGACACGATAAAGATACTGGGTCTCCAGAAATGCAAATCAGGATTTTATCTGATGAAATCGCAATGCTTCAGGCGCATGTGGCTGCAAAATGCAAAAGGACTATGATGCTAAGAGAAGTCTTTTGAAGAAAGTAGCAAAGAGAAGAAGCTTCTTGAGATATCTCAAAGGAAAGATCTTGATGCCTATACAAAAATCTCAAAAATCGGACTAAAAAGTATAGTTCAATTACTAGTGAACAAGTAAAAATAAACAATGAAAAGCTATGAAAATGGTTCTTGAAAATTTGAGCATCTATTCATCGTTAATTGTTAATTATCAATTGTTCATTGTATTCTTTTATTTCTTTATTTTTATATTCTAATGGCTAAAAAGCTAGTGCCCCAGCGGCAAGCCAATTTACTGTTCCTGTAATCAAGGAAGGGCAAAAGGTAAAAGGAACCATCTCAAAGAGATTGAGAACGGAGTTCTCGTAAACTGTGAAAATGGTGCATTTACTGGAGTGATTCTTTTCCAAAGAAGCGAAAGAACTCAAAAGATCTCAGTTTGATCTTAACCCATCTACTGAACTTGAGCTTGAAATTATCAATCCTGCAGTAAGACATGAAGACGGATACTATATCGTATCAGTTACTAGACTTCTTCAGTACGATGTATGGAAGTCAGTTATTGCAAAATTTGAAAAAGATGAAATCATTACCGTGGTTCCTACCGAAGCAAATCTTGGAGGACTTTTGATTGATATGCACGGTATCAAGGGATTCATCCCATTGTCTCAATTGGCTCCTATTCACTATCCTAGAGTAGAAGACGGAGATCAGGATGCAATCTTTGATAAACTTCTTGAACTTATCGGACAGGAAATCAAAGTAAGAGTAATCAACATTGATGAAGAAGACAGAAGAATCATCCTCTCCGAAAGAGAAGCTCTCAAAGAAGAAAGAGAAAAGGTGCTTGCTGAACTTGAGGTTGGAAAGATCTTTGATGGAGTGGTTTCTGGAGTTTCTTCTTACGGACTTTTCGTGACGATCGGAGGAACGGTTGAAGGACTTGTGCATATTTCAGAGATTACTTACGGACATGTGAACGATATTGATAAACTCGGACACATTGGAGACAAGATGCAAGTTAAAGTCATCGGTCTTGAAAATGGAAAAATCTCACTCTCTAGTAAACAGCTCAAGGAGATCCATGGGAGGAACTTCCAAAAAGATACCAAGTTGGAGATATTATTGAAGGAGAAATCGTGAGATATGTTCCTTATGGAGTATTCGTGAGAGTATACGAAGATATCAACGGACTCGTGCACTTGAGTGAGCTTTCTCAGAAATCAGTGAATAATCCAAACGAAAATCGTGAAGCTTGGACAGATCGTGAAGGCAAAATTGATCCTCATTGATCCAAAAATAGAAAAATCTGACTTTCTATGAAGGATTTGGAACCAAAATCAGCTGATGCCGAAGACAAAACCAGCGAAAAGAACTCCAAAAGCAAAAAGGAAGTCTTGAAGACGTGGTAAAGAAGATTGAAGAGAAGGAAGAATAATCTTTCACTTCAGATTCAAAAGAAAAATCCCGAGTATTCGGGATTTTTTAATTACATCTATAGTTTTGAGGCATTCTTGTAGTAGCTTTTACGGAGAAGATCTTACTCTTCTTTGGAGCTATTAAAGAATACGCTATGAATAAAAACCGCTTCTAGCTGATGAAAGGAATCTTTACGCCTCGCCAGAAGATCAAATCCTTTAAGATAATGATGATCCCTGAGAAGCATTAATGCCCAGAAGAATACAAAAATTTACCCATCCTTCTACGCTTGCAAATTTCTCATCTTTGATGCGGAGGAGTTTTTGTAAGATAACTGCCCAGAACCTTCCCTCCATCTAGAGCAGGAATCAGCAGAACATTAAAGATGGCTAAGGCAGAGAAAGCATTCCTCCAAAACCAAGAAAAATCAGAAATCAGAATTCTTCCAAAAGCTTTTCTCCAAATTTCACCGCCCCACTGGTCAGGTAAGTTGGTTAAGCGCAGATTTAGTATCATTTGCATTGAATGAAAAGAGTTGTTTTTCCGATCCTTCAGAGTGAAGTCATGGTCAGATTTCGTTCTGCTTTGTATCTCTTTGAGTCCAGCAAGCATTGCTCCTCCTATTCAAAAATTTAATCGGCAAAACTTCCAGATCGCCTTCTTGACGGAAAAACGATTCCGAGCTTACAGTCCTTTTTCACAGTCAAAAGTCTTTTCCTCTACAGAAGAGTGCTCTATTCCTTCGGCAAAACGGATCGTATTTCATTCCGTATTAGAGAGTTTGGAAAGAACCTTATTGATCGTCAGTGAAGAAACCGCAGTGCCGTTGATATCTACGAGAACCGATCAGCTTTTGAGTCCGATCTTTTTCTGCGATACTTCAGGACAGTACTTCCTCTACGACGATGCCACTGTCTTTCAAGTCTCCGCTAAAGGAATCCCTCGTTTTTCAGAAAACTTAGGCTCGGCATTAGATAACTTTCAGAATAAATCCCTTGAAAAATCATCAGGTAAAAACTGACATTGGCTTGGTTCCAATCAAGAATAAGCTTGAAAAGATAATCCAAGCAACAAAAAGTTCATTATCACCCCAGCAGAGATGATGATCAATTTTTTCCAGAGCTTTGCTTTTTACGAAGCTATCAGAATCGCGGTTTTCTTTTTGCATCCGTTCCATCTTCCCTTTGAGAGAAACGAATCCACCAAAAAGGAAGCCAGTTGAGTGTATATTCAGTCCCAGATTTGTCTTTCCAGAGGGTACAAATTTTTCGGCGGCATTCAGAGTCAGAATTCTTTTTACTTGGACCCCTGATTTCTTAGCAGCTGTGAAATGCCCTAATTCGTGGAGAATTACCAGCACAATAAAAACCAAAAATTCAAAGGATAATTCAAAGCATTTTCAAAAAGACAAAATAAAATCCGATAGATGACTATAGTAAATTTGTGGGATAAAACAAGAGAAAAATAGACGATAAAAGAAAAATCCTGAATTATATTCAGGATTCTTTTGTAGTGAGGTAGCCTATTTTTTAGCTTCCAGCTCCATCGTTTTCTTTGTTCTTCCTCTTCGTCAGGTTTGAGATGCACGAGTCCATTTCTCTGTCTTCGTGCGACCATCGTTGCTTTGATAAGGTTATTGAGGCTCGTGATGGCTTTTTGGCTTTCTGGTATGGGGCTTATGACATTGAGGGCAAAGAGTTTAGTTGAGAGGGAATCATATTGCAGATCTATTTCGCTACGAAGCGGTTTGGTCGCGATAAAGGTCGCTGCAAGTCCTTCATTGGTGCGATGGTCTAGGAGCTGTTCATAATCTTCATTCAGCTTTTTTTGAGTTTGAGGAGGACGGTCATGAGCTGAAGGGTTTGCAGTGGAGCGGTATATTTACCTTGCTGGGCATCAAGCAGTAATCCTTTGATGAGCTGGGTTTCTTGGCGGTTCGGCTTTTTTCTGGATGCCACGATATTGGATCAAGAAATCGCCGAGTTGTGTTGTTGCTTCCCTCATTTGCAGGGTCTGGCGATCTCATCTCTGAGGAAATCTTCATAAAAATAGGTTAAAAAGCTGATCACGATCGTTGTCCAATTGCACTAAGGCTTCAGAATTTTTCATCTTTTTGAGTTATATATTCGCATCTATCATCTTGTTGAGGTTGGCTTTGAAGGCTTTTTCGGTCGGCTTTCACGATCCCGAGTTTCGTGATGGTTCCTTGTTCAATAATCTGAGCAAAGGAATCCATAAAGGCTCCATATTCTGCATTATTGAGTCTTTTTAAGCTCAGAGATTTAAGTTTTGTTATGCTTGTCATTTTCTTTCTTGATTAGGGAATAAAAATGATCTTTGGGTGAAAATAGCTTAGTTTAGCGGAATTCCCCACTGCAGAAATGGTGTCCGCAGACGGTTTGAGCAAATTCCCAGCTGTGAAATGGTGTCCGCAGACGGTTTGAGCAAATTCTCAGCTGTGAGAATGGTGTCCGCACACAGTTTCTGAGTAAATTCTCAGCTGTGAAATGGTGTTCGCAGATGGTTTAAGAGTAGTTGGTCATCGCGAGGCGAAGCCGTGGCGATCCACTTGTAGTCCAATTCGCTTATGCTTTTGGATTGTTTCACTGCGTTCGCAATGACGGGCGAGTGATACTGATTGCTTCACTGCGTTCGCAGTGACGAGTAGATGATATCGGATTGCTTCACCACGTTCGCAATGACGAGTAGGTGATACTGGATTGCTTCACTGCGTCTCGCAGTGACGAGTAGGTGATACTGGATTGCTTCACCACGTTCGCAATGACGAGTAGGTGATACTGATTGCTTCACTGCGTTCGCAAGGACGAGTGAGTGAAATAGTAGTGATTTCTTCATTATAAGACATCCTCAAGGGAGAGGCATGCTTATACAGAGCGACGGCTAAGTTTGAATCTACCTTCCTCGCAGGAGGAAGTTTACTAGTTTCAGTCTATAGGTAGGGGAGAGGATTTCAAGGGAAGTTAGAAAAAGAAGTAAAGAAATGATATATGCTCTTTGATAGAATGATATTCATCCACTCCACACGGAGGGGGCTATTTGTTTCATCAGACAAAACCAGACTTTAACCTTTCATCATGGGCATCACTGATGTTCTAGGAATCGTGGTTGAGAATGTTCTTCCATTCCGACCGCTACCAGACTCAGCCGCCAGAAGCAATCATGCTAGGATATACAAGAGAGTATTCAAATACTGATTCTTATTGTTCGTTGGTATTTTTTCATCTTCTGCTAGTTAATTAAACAACTAATAACAAAAGAACACTACTTCTTTCTCTTATATTAAATAAAATGCTAATCAACTTTTTAAGAAGGGGAAGAAAGAATAAGAACCGAGTAAGACTATTTTGATGTAAAAATGAATATGAATTTCATTTGACTTGTTGTCTGATAAGAAATAATGAGAAATTCTTTATGTTTATCCTGTTTAGCTATTCTAAAAACGACACTCAGGAGATATCTGTTTAATAGACGATCAGAAAGAAAAACAAGCTTGTGCTCAAGAAGCATTAAAGATTTCATCTCAAAAGATACTGAAAATCTATAGGCGAAAGATAGCTATTAAATTCTGGAATATAGCGATAGACTATAATTGTTCCAGAACCATTATTTTGTTTAATCTCCAAAATATTTTTCCTTAAGATACTTTCAATCCACTTTAAAGCTATGTATTCCTTTTCCATTGGGAAGAGCAATTTCTGATTTCTAGGATTAAGCTCAATCATCCCCTCTTCTGTAGGATAAACAATTTTATATGCAGAGGTTCCGTCTCCTCTATTCTCCATTCCAAATTGTAGCTAATCCCTTCTACAATTTGTTCTAAATAATAGGGCTCTATCAGAAAGACAAAACAAAAAGAACTCATATTAAAGAGAAAAATAGCACATAAAAAGAGTGAAAGTTTATATAAACTTTTTCATTGATTTCTAAAGTCAAGAAACAAAGGAAGAGGAGAGGGGTATTATCTCTTCTCTTTTTCGTCTGCTTATTTTAAATACCGTACTGCAACTTTTGCTAATCCAGCTGAAAGATTCGCATATCCCTCTGCATTAATAACGGAGATCTTAAGATTAGGATACGGCATTTCATCTCTCCAGATGGCTTTACAGCATGAGCAGTATCTGAGCGATAATGAAGTTAAAGTTTTTCTGTAGTGATCTGGTTGTTCCATCTTTCCAGTAATAAGAAGATCAATAGAACCTGCATTATAAACGACACTTTCTGCCTTTTTCCTTCCCACAAAGTACTTTACTTGCTATTGACCAACATCCCATCTCGTATAATTAAACCAAGAAGAACGAGAATCTATTGTCTCTCTTCATTTACTTGATCTGAGGAAAGTGGTACAGAATCTTTTTGTGATTGAACCATATACTCATAATCATTATCGCATGAAGTAATAATTCCCTGCGAAAATTATGAGAAGCACTCGCAAGCAGCGAAGAAATTTTTGTTTTCATATTTATTTTTCTTTTTGGTATCTCAGTAGCGATACTTCATTTGTTTTTCTATTAAAGGAGTCTACTGTCCCTTTTTGGAGATTGTGATTTACAAAGTCATCTCCTAACTTCGGAAATTTTTCCTCACTATCGCAAGATTAATTTCATTTTATTTTTATTTTCTATGTTACGATAATCGTAATAAAGATTTAAGCTTTTGTTTCAAGATTAAAAGAATTATCTCACTAGAATTGAAGGGGGTTTCAAGGGAAAGCTAGAAGAAAAAGTGAAGAGACATACAAGAGTAGTATTCAAATACTGATTTTTATTGTTCGTTGGTATCATCTCCTGCTAGGAGGTTAATTAAACAATTAATAGTGAATATACCGTTTATCCAAAAAGCAACTTATTATTCGAGATTATTTTTAAATGATAGAGAAATTGGTGACTTATGTATTCCTGAAACTTAGTGTTAAGTTCAAAAACGACATAGCCTATATAAGATGAGAAGAATACATGTTCTATGAGTGCTATTTATAATGAAAAACTAAGAATGATTCTTTTTATGATAAATTTTTCCTTGCAATTCACAAGAAAAATAGTATTTTTTTAGTCAGTTTTTATTCTTTTTAAGAGCATGGAAACACATCGCAAAAGTAATTATTATAGGATCAGGTCCTGCAGGGCATACTGCAGCGATTTATGCAGGGAAAGCCTTACTCAAGCCACTGATGTTTGAGGGATTTATGGCAGGAGGGATCGCTGCAGGAGGACAGCTCACCACAACGACGGTTATTGAAAATTTCCTGGATTTCCTACGGGGATTGATGGAAGTGAACTGATGTTCCAGATGAGGCAACAATCGCTTAATGCAGGAGCAGAAATTCAGACGAAAACGGTAGATTCCGTGGACCTTTCCTCGAGGCCTTTCAAAGTGCAGGTAGGAAAAGATCACTATACTGCTGAAAGTTTGATCATTGCGACGGGAGCAACGGCCAAGAGAATGGGGCCTGGGAGAAGAGCAGTTTTGGCAAAAGTGAGTCTCTGCCTGTGCTATCTGCGATGGAGGATTGCTGATTTTTAGGAATAAAAAGGATTGTAGTGATTGGAGGAGGAGATGCTGCACTAGAGGAGGCGATTCATCTGACGCATTTTCGCGAGTGAAGTCAAGCTCCTCGTGAGGAGAGATCAGCTGAGAGCTTCTAAAGCAATGCAAGAAAAAGCTTTTGCAAATGAAAAATTGAAATCTTATGGAATACCGAGGCAACGGAGCTTGTAGGAGAACAGCTTTTAAATGGAGTTTGGACCATCAATAATAAAACACAAGAAAAAGCTGATTGAATGCGCTGGGTTGTTTTATGCTATAGGACATACTCCAAATACGGCATTTCTTAATTGGACAATTAGAGCTTGATGAAACCGGCTATATCAAAACTCAGCCGTGAAGTACAAAGACGAGTATTGAGGGAGTCTTCGCTGCATGAGATGTGCAAGATAGAATATTCAGGCAGGCTATCACTCAGCAGGAACCGGATGTATGGCGGCACTCGAAGCAGAAAAAGTTTTTACAAGCCTAAAGAAAACAATAGCTAGTATTTTTCTACGACGTTTCACAGTTAAAAAGAGGCTCTATCGCTTGAGCTTCTTTTTGATACATAAAGGAGAGTTTTTCTATTCTCACCTCACTAAATCTTGGGAAAAAGATAGACAATCGTATAAAAATGAATCAATTACTTTATCCAATCCTTTTCTCCTGTTTCAGCATTTTTCGGTTAAAATTCATTCTAGTTTAAACATCTCAATTTCTACTTGTTTCCCGAGAGTTTGAAAAGATGTTGAATCTGTATTGTTGCGATCATTAAGTTCACGAAATTCCCAAAAATAATTCAGGATAGGTTTCCGTAAATCTTGCAAAAAGCTGTCCTCATTTAGTCCCTCTTGATGGCTTGAATTTTTTTCTTCTATGTAGGTCTTGATGATATTCTTGACTTGCTCTTGATCAGAAAGTGAAGAAAAAGAGGTCAAAAAGCTGGATGCTGTTCTAAATCAGAAAGATAAAGGGATCTTCTTTTGTTGATGATTCTGCAGTTCGCAAGTATATTTTTGATTTGTTCAATTTCTTGATCTTGCATAAAATGTTGGATTATTCGTATATAAAAATCTCTCATGAAGAGAGAATTTCTTGTAACTTTAAGTATGGTGTATTTTCCTGCATAAAAGCAAGTGATTTTTAACTGCCTCCTCTCGCTAAAAACTGCACGAGCCTGATGATAATCAGTGAAAGCATTACGATAACCATTCCGATGAGTGAATATTTGATTCCATTTTTCGCTTTATTTTTGAGTCAGCTATCTACGGTAGAAAAAGATATACAAGAATCCTGAGAAAAATCAATGCAATCGTTACGACTGTTCCAATAAATGTTGTTGCTCAAAGCACAATATCTTGGATAAAAACGCATTACAGAGGTTCTTTCTCATGGAGCCTCTATTTTTCTTCACATTTGTGGCATCGTAGATTGAAAAAACGTGCTCGTTCCATCAATCATACTTTTATGAGGTTAGATTGATTCCGAAGTTATCGTTAGCAGTAGTTGTAAAAGAAGGTAGTCCGAAAAAGCTATTCCACACAACAAAAGAAATCAGAATTTTTTGACTTGTGAAAACATTTTCTTCAGATGAAAAAGATAAAATTATTGAACTTCAGCATTAACTGGAGTTTTTTGATGAAGTTGCTGTCTGTTTATTATCTCCAGCTCCCCAAAAAGCATAATAAAAACTACCAAAAACTAGGGAAATCGCAGCAATCACGAGGATAATGACCGTAAATCCATTTGAGACCAGCACTCTTTTTCATTTCAAATTGTAACAACAAAATAAAAACTGATTTCAGCCTATTATTTTTGACCTTTAAAAATCAAGCGATTTTTGTTTTTATTTTCTGAAAATTTGATGATGGAGAGCCTAGATGTTTTTAGTACTTTCAGTTGCATTAGAAAAGTAATTTGCTATATATGCTTTGTTGGTCTAGAGAGTTCGCTCAGTGATGGGTGAGGAAAGTCCTGGCACTCGAACTTCGTTGTCTTCTAACAGAAGCTGGAACTTCCCGTAAGGGAGCAAAACGAAAGTGCCACAGAGATTAAACTACTCCAAACCTTTGGAGGAAAGGTGAAACATAGGGTTGATGATTATCATGCCTTTACTCAATTAGATTGATGATCTGATGAGGTAAACCGCAACGAGTGCAAGCTTATCATACTTGATATGGAGTGCAAAGATCGCTATAAGCGATAGTAGATAAATGCTCTCTAATACAGAACCAGGCTTATTGGATCAACATCAAAAGGGCCGTAGCTCAGTGGTAGAGCAGGGAGTCTCCAAAGCTCCGCGTCGCGAGTTCGATTCTTGCCGGCCCTGGATTGAAGTGTTAAGATAATGGGGGTTGGTGTAGTGGTAACACATCGGTCTTCGGAACCGCTGTCGGGGGTTCGATCCCCTCACTCCCTGATGATAATGAAAAACATGAAATGCTGAATTTGAAAAGTCAGTATTTTTATTTAAAGATTTCTAGTAGAGTTCCGGTTTGAATCCCTAGTTTTTCAATGGTTCAGCTATTGAGTTCTATAGCTTGAATGGCTTGATTTTTGGGGAGAAACTTGGACATTGAGCTTCTTTGCAGGGAGGAAGCGAAATGAAATCTACGACCTTATTGTCTTTATCAATTCGAATAATATCTAGAGGAATTAAGGTGTTTCTCATCCAAAACTCCAAAAATCTGCTTTATCAAAAACAAAGAGCATCCCTTGATCTTCAGGAAGCGACTCACGAAACATCAGTCAGAGTTCTCTCTTTTCTGGAGAATCAGCAATTTCAATTGGAAGCAATGGTTTTTGTAGCACATTTGTGGAGATATATTTGTTGTCTGGCTTTTCTCTAGAAAGTGAAAAAAAGAAAAAAACTGATAATGATGACTTTCACCCCTATGATGATCATTACTCGTTTTATAAAGTCCTTGGGAAACGGTTTTTCTGAATTAGAAAGCATACCAAAGCTTTTCAAAAATAAAGGACTTTTACTTTATAAAGGAATTGCTAAAAATGCAAGATGATGAAGTTATTCCTATTTATTCATTTTTCTACGAACATCGTTTTACTTCTATAGTGAATAGCTTCCATGAGATGTCCTACTTCTAGTTGATCTTTTTCCCTCCATATCTGCAATGGTCCTCACCAAGTTTTAAAGAAAGTCTATGAATCACTCTACCAGAAAGGGTAAACTCTCAGCAGCCTGGCTAAGAAAATCTTTACATGCACTATCAAGCTGAATATAGTGATCAATATCTTTGGCTTCCATCATGGCGTTGGTCTGAATTCCGCTTTTTTCAGAAGCGATCTTTTTGGATTTTTCCAAGCTTTTAATGACCTGTTGACGAAGCTCGGCAGAGGATTGGTTTAGACTTTTGTGTAAGCAGGGCATCAATCTTTTTCTCTTGGAATTTCTAAAATCATATCAATTCTATCTAAGAGTGGTCCAGAGATTTTACTTTGATATCTTTTGATTTCTGAAAGAGAACAGCTGCAAGATTTTTCAGGATCTTTGTAGTATCCGCATTTGCAGGGGTTCATCGAAGCGATAAACATAACATTAGCCGGATATTCTACTGTTCCACTGACTCTAGAGATATTTATCACACTGTCTTCTAAAGGTTGCCTCAAAACTTCTAAAACCTCTCTTGGGAACTCGGTTAATTCGTCAAAAAAAGGATGCCTTTTATGAGCAAGAGAAATTTCTCCAGGGTTAGATGGGTTCCTCCTCCAATGATAGAAACTTTTGAAGCGGTATGATGAACCTGTCTAAAGGGTCTTTGTGTGATGAGAGGCTGATCTTTATTGAGTTTTTCAGACAACAGAATAAATCTGACTTACTTCTAATATTTCTGGAAAAATCCAAAGGAGGGAGAATGCTTGGAAGTGCTTTTACTGAGCATGGTTTTCCGCTTCCTGGTGCTCAAACCATCAAGACATTGTGAAGTCCGGCTGCTGCAATACTGAGTGCTCTTTTTGCAATAATTTGTCCCTTGATAGAGGAAAAGTCGTTGAGGAGCGATGGAGACTGATTAATGAGGTCAGTCAGATTTTTGCATTGCGAAAATGCTCAAGAGAAGCTCATTTCAGCAAAAATTTGCAACCTGTGAAAAATGCTTGATGGGAATCAACGTAATATCGCTGACATATTCTAATTCATAAAAGTTTTCTGCTGGAATAAAGAAGGTTTGATAGCCTTTTTGTTTAGCAGAAATCACACTTGGGAGGATACCATTTACTCTTTTTTATGCTCCCATCCAATCCAAGTTCTCCAAAGAAGAGAAACTCTGTCAATCTCTCATAATGAGCGACTTTTTCCCATCAGCGATCAGACAAAGGAGTGCAACTGCCATAGGGAGATCAAAAGCGGTTCCTACTTTTTTAGATCGCTTGGGAGAGGTTTAGAATAAATTTTCTCTTAGGGAAGATCGATCCCAATATTCCTGAAAACTTGCTCTTATTCTCTCTTGGCTTCTCTAATGGTGGTATCAGGAAGTCCGATGATTTCGATCGTCGGCAGTGATTTATTACTATCAGCTTCTACAGTAATTTCTTGTCCGAGGAGTCCAAGGTTTGCAAAATGTTTTGATGCGAGCAATCATTTGAGTGAAAAGAAAGAATAAATCTGACTTCAGATTACTTTTTATTTTAAAAATCAAGTAAAAATAAATGATTTTTATTGTGTCAAAAAAACTTTGATATACCTTGTTATTCATGATGAACTATCGTAATGGATTGTATGTGCCAACATATTCAGATTTGATTCGAGCTCATCACGGGGATCATTTCAAATTGAAAGTTGAGAGCGATTTCGTATGATAAGATTAGTAGCTTTATATCTTCAAGAGGAGGATTATGACCGAAACAGCACTTGTTATCATTAATATGCAGAATGTTCGAGTAGAAAAAGATTCTGAATATTATCTTGAAAAGAAATTTGGATACGATGGTAGAAAAAGATGAATTATCTTATTGATTATGCTAGAGAACTTGGTTATAAAATTATTTTTATTAAACATCATGAGGCAGAAGGTGCTTTTGCTGTTGATAATCCACTTTCGAACTTTATTCCAGAGCTCTCGATTGAAAAACGATATTGTGATCCCAAAATATAAGATCAGTAGTTTTTATAATACTAGGCTTGAATCAGAGTCGTGGGAATCAAAAATCTTGTAGTTTGCTGAGCTTTTGACCAATCTTTGTGTGAGAATGTTTGTAGAAGAGGCCTATGATAGGGAATATGAATTGCTTTGCTTGATGATTTGACGACGACATTCTCTGATAAACTACATACTAGTATTCTCAGAGGATCTCTATGCTACGAGATCTGATTTGAGTATTTTACCTTGGAAAAATTTGTAGAGTAAGAAGTATTTATATTTTTAATCTATTATGGAGGAGCAAGATTAGTAAAGTGAGTTGATTGAAAAATATCACCCAAAAACGATTTTGGATTTAGGAGCAGGGAAGGGTTATCTCAGTATCTTAGCAGCAAGTTATGGGGCTCAGGTTGATGCGGTAGAAGATACAAGTGTGAGAAATCTCTATCCAGACTATCTCAAAGGTACATCCGAGTGTTTCTTTTTATGAAAGTAAGCTTTGATGAATTTAAGATCACGAAAAATTATGATCTTGTTATCGCAAAAGCATATTGTGATGTATGTGGATAAGTCTTATGTTTTTGAGGAGTTTTTACCCTCAATTTATCAACATTTAAATAGAGGAGGGCTTTGTTTCTTACCTATCATCATCGCGATTCTGAACTTCTCAAGGAAAAAGAGGGTATTATGAGTATGATCTGAATGATTTTAAATCTTTCAAAAGGAAATTTTTCAGTAAAGGATTTTGGGGATTATTCTAACCCCTGCTCCGGGGATCAATAAAGAGCCATATAAAATCGGTTTATATTATCTTTACAGAAGAATTAAATCTGACTTTTTATTTTTGGCGTGATCGTGATGAGAGAACTGAAAAATTCATGGTATTTATAGGCATTTTATGAGCGATCTTTATCTGGTAGAAGATATTGCTACGCATTCTGAAACGAAAGAAAAGTATGTTGTATATAGACATCTTTATGGTGATGTGAGCTTGTGTATTAGACCACTTGGAGATGTTTCTCAGTGAAGTGGATCATGAGAAATATCCTGATGTTGCTCAAAAATGGAGATTTGAGCTTCAAAAATATTCCGAGTGTGGCTAAATAAGAAAATCAGACTGAGCCTCTTTTATCTTCTCTCTCCCAAAAACAAAAAATGCTTCTTGATACGGTTTCTGAATACGATAACGACACTATCTCCTTTGATCTCCGAGAGAGGACGATTTTGGCGATTGCCAATCAATTTGATCATATTCTGACTTTTCTCGGAAAGGTTGGGATCATAGATATTGATGAAATGAAAAAGAAGTTGTGATCTGAGTTTCAATGATTTTTATCCTTACCCAGATCAAGAAAATTTCAAAAATCGCTCAAAGAAGCTATTGCAGGCGACCTACACACCGTAGTTTGGGGTTAGATTTGTCGTCTATCCTCCTTTCGCGAATGCCCAGCACGAGCTTCTTACTGATCTCAAAAACTGCTCAATATCCAAGAGAGCAAAGCTCCAAAAGCTCCTCAACTTGAAAAATCTGAAATCAGAATTAGGTAATTATTTTGGGATTCTTTTTGAGCCAAGTTATCGTTTTGATACTTTTTGTTGCAGGGGCGAATAATCAATTTGCCTTCTCTCTGCTGCAAAAGCAGTGGCTGATGCTCCAGGAACGGCATATAATCCGCTCTTTTCTCTATGGGAATGTTGGACTGGGGAAGACGCATCTATGCAAGCGGTAGGAAATGAAATTATGCAGAATTTCCCTAGAAAAGTCGTGATTTATCTGCCAGCGACCAAGCTCGTAGAGGAGATCGTTCAGGCGCTGAGGATGAATAAAATGGCAAATCTGATGAAAAAGTTTGATGAGGTAGATGTGCTTTGATTGATGATATTCAGTTTTCTGCGGATAAGGACAAGACGCGGGAAGTGTTCCACAATCTCTTTAACGATTTTCATATGAAGAAAAAGCAGGTGATTATCTCCTCCGATCGCCCTCCAAAAGAGCTTCTCCATATAGAACCAAGACTCAAAAGCAGATTCGCACTGGGGTTGGTCGCTGATGTGCAGGCTCAGATTTTGAGACGAGAATCGCGATCTTGAGTCCAAACTCCAGTCCAAAGGACTCGTATTGATTTTTGAATATTTGTCTTTGATTGCCCAGTATATCAAGAGTAATGTGAGGGAGCTAGAGGGAGCTTTTGAATCTTTTGATCACGAGGCAGCAGCTTTCTAAGGCGGAAATTAGCTAGGAAGATGTGTATAGTTGCCTCGAAAAACGCTTGGTTATTACTGCGATGAAAATCAGATTAACTTTTGAGCAGGTGCATGCAGCAGAATAAAAAGTCCAGCAAAAATTTTTCTACTCTCGTAGAGATGGTTGTCAGTATTATTCGCTTTCATCGCAGAACCCAAATCCGATAGCAGGGAAAAAGGAAATCACCCAGGCGAGGCAGATTTTTGATGCTCCTTGCGAAGAAATATTTCAATTGGACCTTGGAAAAGATCGGTGATTAGTTTCGGTGGAAAGAGAACCACGCAACCGCAATCTATGCGATCAATACCATAGATTGAAGTCTGATTCTGAGATTCAGCATGATTACAGGGGTTTTTGTGGATTGGATTGAGCAATAAAGTAATAAAAAGTCAGATTAGTGTTTCTAGTCTGACTCTTCTCAATGTTCCTGTCTTTTGTCTTGAGACGGATGATACCTTTTTCTGACCCATATCTTCCAAGACTTTCGAGACTGAGTTCGATTTTTCCTTTTCGAGGATTTCTAGCGACGAAGTCTCTGAGGTCTCTACAGCTTAGTGTCTCTCGAAATTCATACTGCTCCACGTAGAAACACCAAACTTTATTACATCTCCTCTATATCAAAGGAGACCTTCCCTTCTTTCCATTTTTACAAAGAGTTGCAATATCTCTAGGACTGGTAGATTGCAAAGACGTTCTCGACTTTCTCAGGGTCAAGTTGACCGATTTTTGATCTCAGATTCCTGTCATAACCTGTATAAACCTGGCTACGAAGTATGAGGGCAGACGATGAGTCGCAACCTGAGCTTCTTCCACTTGTAAGCGGTATAATTACTTCTATCCTTGTCTGATACACGGATCGAAAATCCCTCAATTTTTCATAAATACTCTCAATATCATTCATACTATTTTTATTAATTTGTTATTATGTATATAATTTTTATTATCGCCCACTTATAGGCAAAGTTATAGCAAAAGTCAAGATAATATTTAGAGAAAAACCAATCCTTTTCATAGACTTCTGAATCTTTTTCTCTGCAATAGCGTTTGCTTTTTCTGAGTGTTCGTGAAGCATTTTTACTGACTTCATCTTCAGAGATTTCTTTGAATTTCGCTTGAATTGGTTCTAAAGTTTCTCTCATTTTTCAAAAAGGTAGTCCTTTGCTACTTTATAGGAGAGTCCTCCTGCTTCATATTTTCTCCTTAATTCTTGATCTTCTTCTGGTGTCAAAAGAGCTTGGTAAGCTGATAAACATTACATTCATCAGGATCTTTCGGCTCCTCAACGGTTTTTGCGTTGGTGGGGATCTGCTTTATGAGCATGCTATTTTTCTTCTTCAAGCAGTCCGATATAGTTATTGTAAGATTTAGACATTTTTCCTTCCATCGGTTCCCATTACCGTTGCGACCTCATCTCTAATCAGAGGACAGGTATCTTGAACGTTTCCCGTAACGAGTATTGAATTTCTGAGCAATATCTCTCGCATATTCCACATGCTGCTTCTGATCTTTTTTTCCAACCGGAACAAAAATCCGCATCATAGAGCAGAATATCCGCTGCCATCAAAATCGGATAACAAAAGTCCCAACGCTGATTTCTCCAGATTTTCCCTTGCCAAAGCGTCTTTGTAGCTGTGCATCTCTCCATCGTTCCCATAATCGTCAAGCAAGTCAAAGCCCGGTTGAGTTGTGCATGTCCAGGGATTTCTGCTGATTGTAAATCAGGGTTTTTCTCCATATCAGCTCCACAAGCGAGATAGAGCTTTACGATCGTCATACTATCAAAATTTCCGCCTCTTGCGTCTGCGTAAAAACCATGCATATTTGCGAGAAAAAGAAAAATTCTGAATCGGTATTTTCATTTTGCATGGTGATAAACGGTTTCAAAGCTCAGAAATAGTTCCCAAGGTGGAGTTCAGAGCCGGTTTGTTTTATTCAGGTAAGGATTCTTTTTCTCATTACATATGACAAAAAGTTTTTAAAACAGTTTAAAAGATAGGGAAAGTGGAAGAACTTTCAAGATCATTTTCTTCTTTTTCATTTTTAGTTGCATTTCTCCTTGAGAATTTTATAATCCACTAGTAGTGGAATTTTTGTTTTTATGATAATAAATAGTACTTATGTCGACTTTATGATTGATTGTGACGGCAGCTGTTTCTCTTGCCATAGGAGGTGCTGCTGGATTTATGGCTATAAAAAGACGCTCAATGAAAAACAAATCCGTTTTTAAAAAGAAGATGGAAAGGGCGAGAGAATTGGAAGAGGAGCTTTTAGAAGAAGCAAAGAAAAAGCTGATCACATTCTTGAACAGGCTGAAGTAAAAAGGCACAGAAGATTGAAGATCAGAGGCTTGCAAAAAATGGAAGAGATCCAGAATAGGCTTCTTTATTAGAGAAGAAAAAGATGGATCAGAAGCTTGAAAAACTTGAAGAAGAGAAAGGAAAAATTCTTGATAAGCAAAGAGAGATTGATGAAATTATTGCTGAGCAAAAGTTAAAACTTTCAGAAATTGCAAAAAAATCAAACCAGAAGAAGCAAAAAGAACAAATTTTTCAGAGAATAGAGGAGGAAAACCAGAAAGAGATTGTAAGATTTATTGAAAAATTTAAGATAATAAAAGCAGAAGAGGCTGATAAAGAGGCTGCTCAAATTCTGGCTCAGGCAATGCCAAAATTAGCTGCTGATACCGTAAGTGAATTTACCTCTAAGATGATTGATCTCCCAAGCGAGGATTTTAGGGAAAAATTGATTGGTCGTGAAGGAAGAAATATTTCACTTTTTGAAAAAGCTGACTGGGGTTGAGCTTTTGGTTGATGATACGCCGTTATCAGTCAGGAATTTCTTCTTTTTGATAGTGAGAAGAGGTTTGTCGCCGCTAAAACCTTAGAAACTCTGATTAAAGATTGAAGAATTAACCTTTTCTATATTGAAAAAGTTTATAATCAGGTTGTTTCTGATTTGGAAGTTACCTTGAAAGAGAAGGGAAAAAGAGGCATTGACGCTTCTCAATCTTCCAATGATGAATCCTGAATTAGTGGGAGAACAATTGGTCAGTTCTATTTGAGATATAGTTATGGTCGAATTTGTAGATTCATTCTCTAGAAGTAGCTAAAAATTTGTGAAAAATCTTATGATAGAACTTGAACTCGATCCAGTTCTGGCTAAGAAAGCTGGACTTCTACATGATATAGGAAAAAGTTTTAGCAGGAGCAGGGAATCTCATACGAAAATTGGAGCAGATATGCTTCGTAAACAGTCTATGGATCCTATTATTATCAATGCTGCAGAATCTCATCATTATGATGTGAGATGACGAGTCCTTATTCTTGGCTCGATTGCAGCAGCTGATGCAATGTCAGCATCTAGACCTGGAGCAAGATTTGATACCAAGGAGTTTTTATTGAGAAGATGAGTGAGCTAGAAAAACTGATCTTAGAAGTTGAGTGAGTAGATAAGGTATATATTATGCAGGCAGGAAGAGAAATTATGGTCTTTGTTAATCCGAAGATGATTTCTGATACTCAGGTTGAATGACTTTAGAGATGATTGGAAAAAGATTGAAGAACAACTTGATTATCCAGGAATTATTAGAATTACTGCTTTTGAGAGAAACAAAGTTAGTTCAGTATCTAAGATAGCTTTTACTGGCAAACAGTTTATATTTAAGAAATCAGAGTAATCAGAATAAAATATCTTCTTTATTTTAAAAAGCTCTGAATATTAAAGAACTGATTTATATGTTTACAAATAGGGATGTATCCTTATGTGGAACTTTTTGGAACGAAACTGTATATGACAGGAATTGGAATCGTGATGAGCTTACAGTATCGTATTTTGATAACGGGAAGAATTCTTTCAAAAATACCATCAAGAATTTATGAGGCTTTTTAATTGGCTTCCTGGCTATTGATTCCAACCTATTATTGGACTCTATACGTCATTTGTATTGATTATGGATCATTTATTCGACTTCCTGCATTTTTGAGTCCTTATGGCTGACAATTTTCTAGCTTTTGTAGGAATACTGATTGCATGCTTTTTCAGTCTTCCCTCTTTATGACTCAATTCAGAAGGAGTGAAACGAAGAAAAATTTGGTTGATATCCTTTTCTTTTCCTTTATTAATGCGGTTATTGTCCTAGGAATCTTCCTAGTTTTGTGAGATGATTTTATTGAAAACCTATGGAGGAGCACTTGGAGTCAAAGCATTGATGGGCGAGAGTGCGTTAGTGAAATATGAATCCGTTTTCCCCATTGGGATCTTCCTTTCCCTCGAGCTTTGTTAATTAATGTGGATTATTACACTTTTGGAAGCTTTTCAGCTTAAAAAGCAGGACTTGGTCTTTGGGGATTCATATTTTCCTTTTTCTATTCTTTATGATTCTATTGCTCTTTTTGGAATTATCCTGCACATGGTGTTATCTCGATTTTTGGAAAGTTGAGCTTGGATCTGAACTATTATGTGCTTTTATTCTGATTTTGTATTGCTTACTTTGGCAAAACTTAAAAACCTTATTAATCTTTTATTTCTCTGAAACCTGCGAGATTCGCTAATGAAGTTCTTTTTCCTCAAAAACGGATAGTTTATATAAAATTTTTAAGACTTTAGAGAAAGTTCTTCGAAGCAAAAAGCTGTTCAGATTTTTATTGATCCTGAACATCCTTTTTTGAGAATCAGTGGCGAGGAAAAGCAGCTTTCAAGACCTTATCAAAGAAAGAAATCTGAATATTACTTTTGGCAGAGAAAGAATCCAATAGAAAATATTTTCAGCAGCTGGACTTCAGGTGCATTACGGAAGAAGAAAAGCCGATTATTAAGATGTTGAAGACCCTTTTCTGTTTTTCTTTTGATTTTAAAAAGGTTTCATCTTCATGCTTTTTGCAGGAACCCAGACCAACAAAAATATCTTTTTATATGGTGTTTTTGAGGCTTTAGCAGGAATAGGATTGGTTTCCGGTTCCTTTTTCTTTCAATTCTTCCGAGTGCAAAAGTGACCTGAAAGTGGCTCAAAATACAGAGGATATAAATTTATAATTTTCGTTATTATCCTGCAGAAAATACTAGTTACTTCTGGAACTATTAAGCAAATTAGCATTCCTTTATTTTAAGTGAAGTTTGAACTACAATTATCAGCTCGCAATTAGCACAGAAAAATATTCAGCATATTATTGATCCGTCCGCGTGATTTGTGAAGATTTACAATAAAACTTCAAATGCTATTAATCTTCTGCAAAATACGAGATTTGTCACCCATGATGGTTTTAACATTTCTTCTAAAGCACCAATTACAATTCCAGCTGAGTTGAAAAACTAATCTTCAGAATTGAAAAATTAGGCTTTATGCTGATGAAACTGATGAACAAGGTTCTTTTAATGGGAGTTAGAGGGAATGTTCCTGAGGGAACTAAGATGACGATTAAAAATATTAAAGATAGTTTTTATCTTGGGCAAATTTGAGCTGGAGGCGATAGAGCCTTTTACCTGAGGAAGAACGACAGCATCTAGGAACAATTTCAGAAAAAGATAGGGAAACGCTTTCTGATAAAAATGGAGTGTACAGGATAAACTTAATATTGTAGAGTAAAAGAGTTTAATCTTCAAGATGCTCTGGTTTTTGTATGTTTGATGAACTAATCAAAACTAAATTTCATTCACTTTCAGTTGATGGGAAAAATAGGTGAAAGGGCAACTTTCTGAGAGGAATGGCTCAGGTTTCTTTTTGATTTTTTCTATCTGAAATGGTCAGATATTGTTGAGGCTTTTACTTTCATGTTCAACAAAGACAATCGGACAGTATCCAGCTTTATTAGTATTAATCCAAAACACACTTGCTTTTATTCAGGATATGAAATGGATTACTGATAATGTGTTTTTATGAGTTCCTACAAAAGGTAACGATTCTTCAGGGTATGATTTTTCAAAAAGATATAGTGAATTATTCCTTCATCAAAGAAGCTATTGCTGAAAAACGGTAGAAAAAGCGAGAAAGATTATTTTGCAATATTCGGAGATTGCAAGTGTAAAATTGATCTCGGATTGATGCAAGGAGGGGAAATTCAACAGTAAAATCAAGAATTAAGGTAAAGGTTGAGTTATAAATTTACTTTTCCTCTTGAAAAATAGTTCTTTTTGTATATTATAGCACTTGTTTTATATAGTGCTATTTTAATATATTAATCGTGATAGAAAATGGCAAAATTAACAAAAGAGCTGATCGTATTCAACAAATAGAAAAAGAGCTTGTAGAGCTTAGAGAACAGTATCAAAGTAGAATCTGAATGGCAAAATCAGAAAGCTCAATGAGAAAGAATAAAAATCTCTTAAACAGCAGATTAAAAATTTGGAACATGAGGCACAAATTGCAGAAAAACAAACGGATTATAATAAAGTTGCACAAATTCGTTATGGAGATATTCCTCATCTTCAGAAAAGAGCTTAGTGATTTAGAATCATTTGGAGTCAGAGAGTCTTTCACATAAAGATACTGTTGATGCTGAGGATATTGCAACAATTGTTGCAAAAGTGGACAGGAATTCCAGTGTCTAAAACTTGTTGCAAGTGAAATGGAAAAGTTAGCTGATTTGGAAAAGTTTTTGAAAAAGAGAGTTGTAGGGACAAGATCAGGCTTTTTACATATTGTTTCTAATGCAATTCGTCTGCTAGAGCCGGACTTTAAAGATCCTAATAGACCGATTGGTCTTTTCCTCTTTCTTTGACCAACAGGAGTTTGAAAGACTGAACTCACTAAGGCACTGGCTTCTTTTCCTTTTTGATGATGAGAAAGCCTTGATCAGAATTGATATGTCTGAAATATATGGAAAAGCATGCTGTTGCAAGGTTGATTGGTTCTCCTCCAGGTTATATCGGACATGAAGAAGGTGGACAGTTGACTGAAGCGGTGAAGAGAAACCCTATGCAGTTGTACTTTTTGGATGAGGTTGAGAAAAGCGCATCCTGAGGTTTTAATCTTTTGCTCCAAGTATTAGATGAATGAAGGTTAACAGATAGTAAAAGGTAAGACCATTGATTTTAGGAATACACTCATTATTTTAACTTCAAATATTGGTTCTCAACTTCTTCTTGAAAAGATGAAAACTCAAGAGAAAAAGAAGTCTGAATCTTGACCATTTGGTTTCACTTGATGAAAATGATGCCTCTTTTTGCTTCAACACTTTAGACCTGAATTTTTAATAGAATTGATGATATTGTGTTATTTTAATCCGTTAACTCTTGACGCAAATTCGTGGATGTAGATATTCAGCTTTCTAATTATTTAAAAGAACTTTTTAAGCTCTAGAGAAATTCAGCTTGAACTTGATAATGATGCGAAAAATTTTCTTGCAGAAAAAGTGATGGAATTCGGAATTTGGGAGCAAGACCACTCAAAAAGAGCATTACAAAGTCATACTTTTGACGAGCTTGCTTTGCAAATTATTGAAGGTAAGATAAAAAGCTGAACTTCAGTATTTGTTAAAAAGAAATGAGATAAATTAGTCTTTAATTTAGAATAAAAGTTTTAACGGGAGAACTCTAGATTATCTAGAGTTTTTGTAAAAACGAGGATAGATGAAAACCGTTCCTCGTTTTAGACTTCTGTCTTGTGGTGGATATAGTTTTTAATCTGAATTATTCTTTGATTAGCTCTTCAATTTGAGTGAAGATAGTATCAATACTCTGCATTCCATCTAATTTTTGACCAATAATCAGAGAGAATTTACATATTCAAGTGCTGGAATTGTTTCTTTTATATTCAGGAGATTCTATTAGCAATAGCATTTTGATCTGCATCATCTGCACGAATATAAAGCTCTCATCAGCATTTTTACATTCTTTACTTTCTCCATCAATAAGCATAGAAATGAATGGCTCCATTTTTACACATTTTACGTTGAGCAAGTCTTTTATAAACTTCTTCTTCTGGGATCTCAAGCTGAATAACGAGAGGTTTCCTTTCTCTTTCTAATAATGCATCAAGGATTCCTTTTGTTTGTCCAATTCTTCTGAGGTTACCATCTCCAAGTAAATACTTATCGTCTAAGGTTTCTAAGAAAACTTTTAAAAAGTCAGATGATAATATCGTCTTTACAAGATGACCGAATTTACGGTTTCTCTGAGATAATTCCCAATTGCATTTTCATTACTCATCAAAGCTCTAAGAATGTTTCCAGTTTCAAAATAAGCAATTTGGTTTCCGTATTTTTCTAAAAGCTTTTTGAGCTTGGGTTCCTTTTCCTGAACCTTGGATTCCAGCGAGGATGATATCTTTCATGGGTATTAGAAAATAAAAAACTGACCCTTATTTTTAGTCAGTCTTTTCTAGTGAAATTAAAAAGGTTTTCAAGAGAAAAGGTTAGCTACAAGCAACTTGCCCAGTTTCCATTTGAATTCCTTTTGCACTTTCAGGATTGCTATTTAAATTTTTTGAGTCTTTCGTTTGGAGTAAATGCATATTTAGTTCTTCTTCCATCTTTTTGTCTTGAGCAGAAATTCTAAAAATATCTCCCTCTAGATTATTCATGAGTGCCTGTCTAGAAAGTGGTTCTGAGTGCTCAGTAATTTCTAAACCTCATCTATCACTTGATCAAGAGAAATTCCTCGCTTTCTTTTCATCTCTTTTCGGCAACCTTTGCTGTTGATTCTACGGTCTTTTTGCATCTTCATGAGCTTGGATTGCATCAATTACTTCCTTTAGTTCTTTCTCAGCTTGTGGTCCGACTTCTAGCTTCAGGTCATTTCATTACTTCAGCAGAGTTGTCGTAATTCATGTTTTTCTACAGTAATGCCATTTTATCTAAATTATAAATTAAAAATTATTTTTGAGTGTCATTTTTGAAATTTTCTCCTTCTTGAATAAGTTCGTAGGTGAATTCTGTATTGTTGATTTTTCATGATATAGCGATTATCTCCTTCAGGTAAGCGGTAAAAACTCATTTCTCCATTAGAACCTACTTCTAAAATCAAAAGAATTGTTCTTCTTTGACCATCATACCAGAAATTAACTGGAATAATACAGTCTCCATTAGGGGTTAATGTTGGAATTACATCAGTTCCTACCACTCAAACCCAAAGTCTTTTTCATCTCCTCACTCACTCCTCAAAGGAAAGAAATTCTGGATTTTTGAATGTCTACTTTTACTTTCTAGTAGAGAAGCGTTTCTGATGGACTCAAGTTTTTATCTTGTTTAGAAAGTTTTTCTTTCAAAGGATAAAAGTCCTTCAAGTCCTGTTCCACTTCATGATTCTTTGATTAGATTTAGGATTTCTTTATTGGGTGAGGTTTTTGATTTGTGGTTTTATTCTCTACCCTCAAGATCTCGTTGTTGTCATTATTTCGTTTTGATAGGGAATATTATAAGGTGCTTAACATTTCATCTAAATTAATAAGTTCTTCTTCTGAGTTTGTTTAGCTTCCTGTTGTTTCATAGCTTCAATTTTTGAAGCTTTTCTTTTAAAAATCCTTTTTGTTTTTCGTTATATGTTTCATAAATATTCTGTTTGAAAATTTCTCGTATAATTTATCAAAAACCTCAGTAGAAAGCTGGTTATTTTCAATAAGTGCCTTAAGTCCTCGTCCCATTTTCCAATCTGGCAAGAGGTTGATAATCTGGAGCATATACTCTTTTTGTCATTCTTTTGCTTTTTGTATGAGAATAAAAAATTCACACTTAGTATAATTAGATGTCAAAATTTTGGGAAGTAGACTGTAATTCTAGAAAATATTCAAAAATTTTATTGTGAAAAACTGCTTTCTTATACTCAAACTTGATAATTTTATTTTTCATTTTTATAAAAGATGAAAAACTGATTAAGAAACTGATTTGTTATGATAAATTCTATCCTGTTCTTAAAAATTCAGTCTTTTATCATCGCTAAAAAAGGTTCAAGCAAATATTGCAAAATTCACTTTTATGGTAATCCTTCAGATGGTATTATTGGTGTAACAGGGACGAATGGGAAAACAACGACGGTGAATTTGATTCATAAAATTTTGAATGATAATGTTGATCCGACAGTTGCAGTAAGTACTGCAGATTTGAGAATTGGGAGCAAGAGAATCACTAACACAAAGAAAATGACATCTTTAGATGTTTTTGATCTTCAATCGCTTCTTTCTACTGCAAAAATAATGGTTGCAAAGTTGCAGTTTTGGAAGCCTCTCTCTCAGGGGTTAGATCAGCAAAGATTTGCAGGTATTGATTTTGATATGGCTGTTTTGACCAATATTACTCATGATCATTTGGATTATCATGGAACAATAGAAAGCTTATGCTGAGAGTAAAAACTGCTTTTTTAAAAATGTTCTTTCTAATACTAAACAAAATAAATTTTGAATCTTCCTTCAGATGATAGTTATGGAAGGAAATGGTTTGAAGAAATGCCTTTCGACAAGAAAAATTAATTATTCTCGTCAGGCTTCTGCTATTTTAAAGGCAACTCAGGTTATTGAATATCTCGATCATGCAGAATTTGTCTTTTTCGTATCTATGAAAAACTCTATCGCAGTTCTACGAAATTGACTTTGCCTATATGTAAATAATGTGCTTGCAGCAATTGCGGTTGGAATTGAGTTATGACTTGATATTGCCACAATTTTGAAATCTACTGAAAGCTTTGAATGAGTAGATGGAAGGCTTCAAAAACAAGGAAATTGGAGGGTAACTTATTTTTGTAGATTTTGCTCATACTCCTGATGGCTTGGAAAAACTCTGAGTTTCTTTTCTGGACAAAAGGGGATAAAAACTGATTACCGTATTTGGTTGTCCTGGGAATAGAGATAAAGAAAAAGACCTGTTATGGGAGAAGTGTATGGAAGTATTCAGATATTGCTATTTGTACTGATGATGATCCTGATACAGAAAAACAGACTTAAAATTCTTGATGATTTGAGTAAACCAATTCAGGAAAGATTGCTTGCAGGAGGAAAATTCTTACATTCTTCCTGAAAGACAGTATAGATACAATTTACTATGGATGTAGCAAAGCCTGGAGATATTGTTTCTTTTAGATGAGGGAAAGGTCACGAACAGGTTCAACTCACGAATTTTGGGAGAGAAAGTGAATGATAACGTTGTTCTTTTTAGAACTTGCATAAAACAAAAAGAAACTTATAATAGAGATTGTCTAGGGAATATTTCTTTTTATCAGAAGAGGAGGAGGCCCAATGTCACGATTTTTGCTAAAAAGATTTTAACTATACTTAAGTTTATGATTTATGAAAGCTATGGTGGATATGGAAATGTTGCTGCTTGTGTTAGTAATTTTGGGGAATCGGAGCTTGCTCGGAATCAGTGATTATCCCTGATCAAACTGAAAGATTCTTGTTTTTAAAAATCTAATGAGAATTGAGGAAGATCTTTTCTTGGGGATTTTTATTGGAATGTTAGCTTTCTGATTCTTGTCTTTTAGGAGGGTTTGCTGTATGTTCTTTGTACGAGAGCTATTGTAATCTAGGAAATATTGTTCCCTTCTTTTCTGCTTTTGGGAATCCTTTTGGATTAGCTTTATCGCTACAATGTTTATTATCCCCTTTTTCGTAGTAAAAACCGTTAACTTGAAACAGCGAATTATAGAACTTCTAAAAGGCACAAAAGTACAAAAAATCGACGAATGTATGTTATGTATGCATTGTTCTTCTCCTTTGCTTCTGTTTTCATTGCTATGAATGTTGATCTTGTAGTAGATTGGGTACAGAAATGCTATTATGAGCTTTGGGATTAGCGGAAAAGTGGAAACTTCTTATTTTGAAAACGGTTTCTTGGGTTTTCTATATTCGAATATCTCGGCTTTTAGTTTGAGTTATGCTACCCTTTGAAAAACACTTGCAAGTGATACTGAAAGAAAGGGAAATCAGTATTTTCAAGAAGAAAAGACTTCCAGTGAGTTTGAGTCAAAAATTAGGAGGATATTGGGTTTTAGTTCACTCTGCCAAAACGAACATTTCCTCATTCCCGTTAAAGAGTTTCTTTTCCTTTCGAACCCTTTTTCATATCTTGCATTGGAAACGAGCTAATCCGCCCTCCAGCAAGAAAACCTGTAAAACTTTTTAAGTTTATGATATAATTCCTCTAGATCCTGAGGTCTTTAGTCTTTTTCCCACAAGAGTTCATAATCATTCGAGAAGTTTCATTCAATGAATATCAGATTTTAAAGTCTTTTGTTCAAGTGGATAGATCTTCTACATTAGCAGTTTCAGCATTGCTTTTTGCTAAGGAAATCATCTTTGGATCATAATCATAAAGCGAAAATCTTGTAATTTCCCATCAAATATCAGCTTCAGTTTTTATTTCTTGAAAGCTTCAGTTTTCAGTCTTTTAAATTGTTCAAAAGCACAAATTTTCTCCAAGAGCCTGGGTAGCTTTTCTTTGCCATGCAGCAACTTCTATCAGCAATAGTTCAAGATCCACAAAGCGATCAATTAGTGGGCTTTACAAATCTTCGTCCAGCAAGTAGGAGTAGTGCTGCAAGATTTTCCTTTAGAGAGCATCTCGTTTTGTTTTCTATATCCCCTTTGGATGTAATGCGGTTTCCCTGAGTGATGTTTAGATAAAGAGTAGCAGAGTTATTTCTCTAAAAGTTAATAAGGTTCTGTAATTCGTGAAGCCTCGTCTCCAAAATTTTTGATACTTTTTCCAAAAGAGCTTTGTAGTGCAACAGATTGGATACTTTCTCACAGAAAGAGGTTGTGAGGATAACTTTTGAGTTCTCTATAGTATTACTAGGATATTGAGAATAAAGAACTATTTTTGTATTAGATCAAAAGTTGATCAAAGGTTCTTGTCATCTTTACAAAGTTGTATAAAACTTTGTTTGCAATTCTTGACCAAAAATTAATTTCATCATTCCATGCATGCCGTAGTGATGGTTCAGGTCTGAAAAAGTATCTCTGGATTAAAATCAGATTTTTCAGTTCATGAGTTAGAAAGACTTCAAAAAGTCCATAGGGGACAAGTAATAAGGAGTTGACATTATGAGTTTATAAAGAACAAATTCCTTATACCTTTTCGCTAGAGATGCAAAGTGTATCCTCTTAGTTGGAATTCTGAAAAAATCCCGATATATGATAGAAAGAAAAATAATGCCTTACCCGAGGGCAATATTGATGAGGTGTAGTGAGTTCTCTCCTACCATCTGACTGAGTAAATATCCAGAGAATGATCGATCATTACGATTCACTTCCACTAAGATATGACTAAGAATTTTGTGTTGATGAGTGAAATCTCCGACTTGTTGAGCAAAGATTTTGTTGTTTGCAATATAGTAAATCAAAATCAATAACTGTTCCCATCAGGAGCCAAAAGATAACCTGATCCAGGTTTTTGCCAGCTTTTTACTATCACCGGATTCTCAGAGATTGAGGATTCATCATTTTAAAACCGGTTATCGATCACAGAATTGCAATAGAGCTGCCCTTTCGAGAAAAAACTTAGGAAGAAAAACAGAATTCTCCACTTGAAGTAAGATTTTGCTGGAGTCCAGTCAGTTGATTGAAGGGAGTTTAGGTGATGATTGTTCCAAAAGCCACATTGCACCGAAGAAAAAATGACTGAAATTCGGGATAAAAATTGATGACATCTGATTCTTTGATGCTGTCTCCTGCATCGCCAGTAAGGAGTTGCAGAAGAGACGATCATAATAAAACGACTAACATTCGATGTATTTTACAATGTTTCGAAGATATCCTCAGGAATTTTTCCCTGAGGCATTCTACATTTGTCTTGGATGAGGTTATCTTTTACTAATACAAAGAATACTAAAAACTCTTTCATCAGATTTATTATCTACAAGTTTATTTAGCAAAATCTTTCTCAAAAATTTAGGGCAGGCAGGGTGTTCTGTAAATCCTATTGGAAGAAGGAATGTAAGCGCACAAAAGCAGGAAACAGATTTGTCGTCACTTCAGGATTAAGAGGCTAATTGACATAAAACATGATTCATGTAATTGCCATTACAAGTTTAATGATTATGAGGCTTGTCTATACGATATGCTGAATCAATAATGATTGAATATTCTTTTACGGTTTTCATATCACTTCAACTTACTGCTGTATGGTAGCGCGGGAATCAATTCCAGATATGAGAATTGTTGCTCATATTAATCAAGATAGAGCATCCATTGAAGATAGGTTGAATATTTTTCTTATCCACTCCAAAGTATTGGTAATTTGATAGTCAGATCCCGTATCCTCACTGTCTGTTATTGATCTTGTCAAATTTAGTATCCTGAGTTCTGATCTTGTTTGCCTTGTCAGCAATCGTGCTTTACAATTTCTTCTGGAGAACTTCTCGTCAGCTCAATTGTTACTAATTTCTGTGAGCATGAAGATAGAAGTCCCAGTTAGTAATGAGAAGATTCAATGAGAAGTAATCAGATTTTTCGATTTCATATTGTGGATATGAGGATCAAAAGAGATTGTTTTCAGGATGTCTAGGTTGTCTAAATATCTCGCCTTATGTTTGAGAATAGCAGTGTCTATTCTTCTTCATTTCAATTCTTTTCTCAGTTTTGCCTTTAACTCAGAAAGCAGTGTCAATCCAATAAAAGCACCACTACAATTCCTACAATCAAGGAGAATTTTTGAAAGGTAGAAGTCATGATGAAAGCTTCTTTCTGTAGTTTCATGGTGACTTTATATTCAGGATTATCTTCGTACTAATCGTTACACATTTGAGTTGAGAGTTCAGTCTTCATTTGCGATTTTACAGAGATTGGGTTTTACGATTGATTGAAATCTTCTGCGGCATTTCATTTTCTCAGATATTTTGATCTGATTTTGCAACGTGATTAAAGATCAGTTTGCAGAAATGCTTTCAGGGTTTCTTCTTTTCGGTAATTCCTCCTGTTCCTTCCTTGACTTCCTCATACCTCCCAGAGCCATTGAGAATATTCTGAGTTCTAGAGGAAGCAGAGATAAAATTTCTTCTTTGCTACTTCATAAGTTCCATGCTCCCTTGGCAGAAAGTGTGGCATAGTCAGAAAGATCATTAGTGAGACCTTGTGTTTTCTTGTTGCTTCTTTGAAGTTTTACTTCAGTTCTTATCTAAAAATTCTTTCAATCTGAGATCAAACTTCCTCTTTGTGCATTTTTATCCACTAAGCGTATTCCTGAGGCAAAATAAGAGATTTCTTAGATCAAATTTCGACATGAACTATCATCTATAGTATTTTTGAGGCTCACTGATGGTTTGATAATATTTTTTCTGGTTGTTTCATCTAATCCATTTTCAAAATCATGAAACTTTCAACAAATCTCTGCTTTTCAGTTGTTTTTTTGAACATTTGTGGGTTTATAATAGACTCTTCCTATTACGGATTCAAAATTTGAGTATAAGCTTGAGTACTAATTTTATTACAGCTAAAGTCTTTTGTCATTTTTGGATCTCCATCATGATTACTATCAAAAAGTAATGATCAAGTCTATGAAACAGCTTTTTGATCATTTCATCGGTTTTGATATAGAAGAGGACTTCGTTATTAAGCTGTTTTCAACGAAGATTTCAGGGAGTTTTGCGTCATTGAATTGAGCTTCTGGAAGGAAATAGAAATATTCCTAAAACAATTTGGAGTAACTTTTTCTTGTTTTAGAATTTCTACTTTGAGGCTATTTTGTTGCTTCATTCCCATTTTTATCTTTTACTTTTTATTGTTACCATGTAGCTTCCGCTTTTTGGATATTGAACTTTAAAGTCTTGTCTGAGGTCGTATTACGATAGGCTGGATTTCCCTTTTTCACATTCTTTGGTATCAAGGCAGATTTCTCTTTCTATAATTTCTCAAAGACTGACATCTTTAAACAGGACAGTTGTTCCTAAACTAGTATAAATTAATGCTGGTTTAATCCCATTTTTACTACAATTGGAGCGCTTTCTCCCATTCCTTTTGTAATCTCTCGTAGATAACGTATGCTTTTTGGAATATAGGGAGTTGATGTAGGGCTTGGTTTTTGTATAAACGTGCTTTACACGATCGTCTTTTGTTGTTAGATCAATTTCCCCCATCCCCATCAAAGTCAATCTGAATCGTTCTTTTCCTTTGCAAAATCTGATCTATCAGAGAATTTTTGAAATAATATCAAAAGTTACTTCTTCTCAGACTTCTACATTGATTTTATCAGTTTTTAGCGTTACAAGTGGAATATCCGGCTGTTTAGAATCAGGTGGGAAAAACAATAATCGGTCAATTTCCCAGAATTTCTTCGCTTGACTGTGTCCCATCATCATTGTCAAACATTTTAACGCCAAACATAAATTCACCTTGTTGTCTAGGAACAGAAAAGAAGGTATAAGGAATATTGCCCGGAGTTATTTTAGTTTCAATGATCTTGTTTTGGATTGGATTTTTGGATAATAATATCGCTTGAAATATGAGATACTACCATCACTATCCATAGCCCCTTGAGCATTAACCTTTATAATAATAGGATCCACCCCTGATGCAAAAATATCTTGAGTCTGATTTCCTTGTTGGAATCCAATTCAGATTTCATTTCCATATTGTGGGAAACTCAACGTCACATTATCAAGTTTAGGGAGTGCGTTTACTACCTTAAACCAGATTCTTTCTTTTTGTTGTTTTTACCCAGAGACACATCTTCAAGGGTATAATCAATATACTGACATCATATACCATTAAATTTATAAGAGATTGTTGGCTCTTGATGATTTCATCGTTTTTCGCTTAGAAAGTAATGCCTAAGTTGATTCGTATTTCCTTGTGCGTTTACAGAAAGAGTCGTATCAATGGAGAACGGTTCTTGTCTATTTATTCTGCAGGCTTTTACTTCACTTCAGATCCTCACTTTTCATTATTAACAAGACAAAGATCATTCTGCCCAAGAGTGAAATTGTGACTATCTTTGATTTCATAACCAATAATTGGAGTATCTTTTTCTCCGATAAAAGACCGTACTATATACTTCATTAGTATTTCCATTTCATCAGCTACTTTACTTTGACTATAGGTTCAGACTTTTTGATATTCATATTTCATGGTATTGAGTTTATTGACTCTTGAGGGTTGATCCATCTCAAAAAAATCCCATTCATAGCCTGCAATGGTGCTGAATTTTGCATTACTTTTTGAGAATAAATCCAACATAGGTTTTCCAAACGGCGAGATTTTGGACGAATAATCAATTCTGGTCTAAGTGTGGATTCTACATTAACTTCTTTGACAATTTCTTCAGTTTTTCCCATGGTTATCTGATACCTTGAGAGTTACTAAATGCTTTCCCGTTTCATTGAAAAGTGCCGTAATTTTTGTTATTGTCTTCGGTTTCTGAAATCTAGACAGCACTTGGATTAGAAAAACTCAATCATAGAGTCAGTTTATCATAGTATTTCCAACGTCAATATCATTAGAAGATTTTTGCGTCAAAGAAAAATTCTGATGGATATTGCCATTTGTTGAGTTGGTGTAATAGTAAAGTGTGGTGTTGGAGGAGTGGACTCTACATAGACATTGAGCATATCGCTATTTTTGGAGTCCCATTTCATCTTCTACAGTGAGTTTTACTGTATAGTTTCAGGGTTTTTAAATTGTTTTTGATCGTTTTCCCTTGCAGAGTATCAAGTTTATTTCCCTCACTATCAAAAAAAGCTCCCAAGTATAAATCTTAAGTCTAGAAGTCAGTGAATATGAGGCTGTTGCTCCAAAACTATAGGTGGTAGAGGTGTTCCCTTTTCTGGAGTTTGCTGAATAATAGCCACAGGATCAGATATAGAAATATTAAAAGTGTTCACTGATCGTATTTTTTTCATTATCAGAAACAGTTAAGGCTACCGTATATTCCTCCTTGACCAGGGAGTGGAACATTAATATAGCTTAGGCTTCCATCTCCTTCTTTTCCCCATTTAAAACCATCTCTAGAATTAATTGATCGTTTTATGATGAGAATTTCTCTTCATCACATTGGAGTAGTAGCGCTTCCATCAAAATACTCCTTTTTGCCTCCTGAATTCAGATTTTTGAAGCCTTATTTTTGTTCATCTTTTTCCCATTAGCATACAAATGCTGACCACGGCTGACTTTGGACTAACATTTACAAGAAACGGTTGATTCTCCATCAAATATTCCAGCATTAGAGCTTCTAACTGTTAAATGCACCATATAGGTTCCAGGTTCAGTGAAGGTATGTCTTTGCAAGTGGTCCGACACCAATTGGCTTATCAATCCCATCAATATCTCTATAATACCAAAAATAGTTCCTTGCAGGAATAGTTTCATTAGAAGGGTCTTTACTCGTTCTTGCATCAAAAGGTAACTGTTAGTGGTGCTGGACCTCAGGTTGGGTTTGCACTTGCAATGGCTTTTACACTATATTTATTTTTGAATAGTAGTGGTGATATTTGCGAGTGGGTTTTTACAATTTTCATAAAAACTAGAAAAATTTTTCTCTATTAGGATTTCTTTGCATCGCTTCAGTTGTTTTTAGACACTGCTTATAGACCACCTGAAAACTATAATCTTGTTGAGGAAAATAAGGGAAAATTCTCTTCATAATTCTAATAATTCTGAGTAGGTACTACTTCCATTGATCTTTCAGATTTTGTTTTCTGCATCAATATCTACAAAAAGCTCAGAGAGTCTTGACCAATCTTTTTGGATTTTATAATTGGCAAAATAATCCGTAGGTACTTTGGAGCTATACGTGTTTGTCTGTGCTCTCAGTACGTCATCAGAGCAATATCAAAACTCCCCATGAGAGTAAAACTAGAGTGCTGAGGAATTTTCTTATCATCAAGTGTTGTTTCATCAAATGAGGAATGCTGAATAAAGACCTATTTCAAGTATAGTGGATTTTTTATTGAGGCTTTGCAAGATTTTCTAGGAGTTTTTGATTTTTGATGCTTGACTTATTTTGTTAATTTTTATTCTGTTAATTGAATTTTCCTTGAAAAATATGAGATAATCGTTATCTCTGAACTCAGAACTTTTTATTAAAAAACAAAAAATTATATATGAGAAATTTAATTTGAGGTAGAAAAAGAAGTACATAAAATTTCTAAAAGCTTTTACGCTTGTGGAAATATTGGTTGTTAGTTATTATTAGAGCTTTTAAGTTCAGCCTTATTCCCAAGGATAATGAAATACATGGAAAGAACAAAGAGACATAAGAAGACAATTAGATTTAAGAAATCTTGCTGTAGCAATTGAGTCTTATAAGAATGGACATAGAAACTTTCCTTTGGTTGAAAAGGGTAAATCGTGAGCTAGAAAATTGGGGTACGTTAATGGGACCTGTGACTAATTTTATTCCAGAATTATCAGAGTATATTTCTTCTATTCCTAGTGATCCTCTTAAAAACTCTCAAGTTAGTTTCAAAAATAATACTTACTCCAATAGAGTATCTACAAAGGTTTTTGAAAAAGTAATTATGTGTATCAGATGTTTAGAAAAGAAGGTGTAGATTTCTGAGCTATCGTGTTAGTGCAAAGATGGAAACTCCGAATGAAGCGAATTTTTATAGACCATCAGATGCTCTCAAAAACTGTTTAGGAGGACTGTTTTATTTATGGTGATGGAAAAATCTCCCACTGGAGTTCCTTCTTTCTCGAAAATAACATTCGTCCGAGATATGATATTAGTTGTTTACATTTGTGTACTTCTTTGGAGAGAACACCCAAGGACAACAAAGATAAATTTATTGTAAAACGGATTGAACTGTAGAATGTCCTATTCTTCAGAAGATCAGCTTTATTATATTTTTGAAAATAGATTAATATTAATTATCTATTATTTTTATGTGATTTGAGCAGAAAAAGCTGAAGTCCAACACCATTGAAGATTGAATCCTCAGGTCTCACCTGTAATATTAAGAGCCTCTCCCAGTATGAATGCTCACGGCATTTTTTTCACTTCAAAGTGATCATTTACTTCTTCAAAGAGAATTCCTCCAGACATAACTTTTGCTTCATCTCAGCTTCTAGGTTTGTTGGTCTAAGAGTTAGAATATAGTTTTTAAGTCCTTTTTGGAGTTTTTAGATAAGAAAGAAGTCTTTTTGTTATTTGATCAGCTGGAATTGTTAGTTTGATTCTCAGATTTTTTAAAAATTTTTCATAATGATAACCAAAGCAAAGAGAGTATTGAAAATTACGGGTCCAGAAATTCCCCAGTAGTGTAAAAAGTACAGTCCCTTCTTTTCCAGAAGGATTTTTCTTTCTCAAGGACTTGAATTTTTGCAAAAATACTACTTCAAGAAAGTTGATCTAATCTTTCTTGGATTGTTATTCAACAGAGTGCAGCTTGTGGTCTTTTTCGTTTTGAGTTGATAATGATCGGCAAAAGAAAAAAAGTGAATTCTGAAGCTCAGATTTTAGGAAAAGAACAGCCTCCACTTGCAAGGATGACTTTTTCGTCGTAAAAATTTCAGTCTTCGTCCTGATAAGAAAAATGATCAGCTTCCTTTTTCAATGACTAATCACTTCAGTTTCAGTTTGTATTTTTGTCCTGTTTTTCGTGATTCTTTTGGATAAAAATCTACAAGTTGACGAGATTTGTTACTTTTTAAAAGTATTCTTCCATTCTCTTCTTCCTTGCTTTCTATTCCATTGTGCATTAGAAATTTGATCATTTCTTGGGCTCAGAATAGCTTAAAAAGCTGATCAAGTCTTTCTCTTTGATCTCCAAGATAATGAGTTTTTCCAACCATAGTATTTGTAAAATTACATCTTCCTTTCCCAGAAAGAAGAACTTTAGAACCAATAGTTCCTGTTTTCTCAAGAATCAGCTGATCTTTAGGAAGAAGCATTCAGCAAAAAGTCCGCTTGCACCAGCTCAAATAATGATTACATCAAACATAATTGCTTTTACAAGCTAAAAATACTTGTTCAAGTGCATGAATGACTGCATTTCAAAAATAGAAAAAGCAGATAGGGAAAAGAGAAAACATCCTGTTCCTAGCAATGCTCCAATGATAACATCACTTAGCCGATGTACATACAAGTACCATCTGCTCCATCAACAATGCTTCAAAATATGAGAGCAGGGTAAAGGCGGTTTCACGATATTCCAATCCAATCATCCAAGAAATTGCGATTGCAATACTTAGAAAGAAGATAAATCCTGCGGTTGTATGTCCACCTGGGAAGCTAAAAATCTTTGAAATGAATTTTTGCCTTTTCTGGTCTTGGTCTTTGAGTAATTCTTTTGACAGTCCAAAATCCTATCGTTCCTATAACAATGCTCGTCAAACCAATAGAAAATTCTGATTTCTTTCATTATGAGGAGTATTGCACCTATCAAAAAGATAGAAAATGCTTACACTAAGCGGAGTAATGGCATTATTGATAAAAAGTGCTACTCCTGTTTTCGTTTTTCTTTCTTTCCCTTTCAAAAAGCAAAAATTGATCAAAACTATTGAATGACTTTGGAAAAAGAATAATCCCAAGCGTAGTCAACAAAACGATTACCCCCAAAGAGATACTGATATAGATAAGATTTTTGGAGTAAAATTGAACATGAATAGCGAAAATTTCTAATAAATTAAGCGAGTTTAACTGCTTTGAGCAATAACTTCGCAACTTCTTTATTTAGAGCTGAGGGAAGAATTTCTTCTTTGTAGGGTTTTTGATAAAAATTTGCAAGTGCTTTCGCAGCAGCAAGTTTATGTTTAGTTTTCAATCTGAGGAATCCTTGCTTCCAAAACTCCTTTGAAAAAGCCCTGGGAACACAGGCACATTATTCACCTGATTTGGGAAAATCTGATCTTCCGGTTGCAATAATGTTTGCTCAGCCTTTTCAGCTTCAGCAGGGAGGATTTCAGGCTCAGGATTGGAAAAGGTGCAAAAGATGATTGGATCAGGATTCATCGTTTTTACTTCCTCAGCTGTGATCAAATTTGGCTTACTTACCCCAATAAACACATCAGCACCCACAAGCGCATCAGCTAAACTTCCTTGTTCATTATTGAGATTCGTAGCTGTCCAAGCGAGTTTATAAGCATTTTAAGTCTGATCTTCCCTCATGGATACAGCCCCTTAGAATCGGTAATAATAAGATGCTCAGCTCCATAGGCTTTAAGCAAAGTCGCGATGGCGAGTCCCTGCTGCACCTGCTCCAGCGATAACAATCTTGAGCGATCAGAGTTCTTTTTGTAATGTTCAGAGCATTGATGAGTCCAGCAAGCACCACAATAGCTGTTCCATGCTGATCATCATGAAAAACAGGAATGTTGAGCCTTTTTAAGCTCCTCCTCAATATAAAAAAGCACTTAGGAGCAGCAATATCTTCCAAATTAATCCCTCAAAAACTCGAGAGCAATACGCTCTACGGTCGAAATAATTTCATCAGGATCTTGAGTATTTAGCACGAGGGAGTCGCATCTACATCACCAAAAGCCTTGAACAGGACAGCTTTTCCCTTCCATCACTGGCAATCCACAAGTCCTCCAATATTTTCCAAGCCCCAAAACAGCACTTCCATCACTCACCACAGCAACACTTCTGCTCTTCCAGTGTAATCACTAGGACTTTTCTGGATCTTCTGCGATCTCTAGGCAGGGCTGGGCAACTCACGGACTGTAATAAGTGACAAATCTTCTCTCGTCTCCAAGGGAACACGGGAAATAATTCAGACTTTTCATTGGTATTTTTATGTTCTTCTAAAGAACGCGTATAGTAATTCATCAGTTTTTGTAAAAATAAATCTGAAAGTTCACTTTAGGGTTTTATAAAAATAAATCAAGCTTTTTTGCTTTTCTCAGTTTAATTTTTCAATCAAAAACATACCTTTTTCTTCCAAATGTTGCTTTTTGGGTACAAAATGTGAGAAGGTTTTTACTTGATTTTGTTTGTAATCCCCTATATACTCCCTATCGAATTTACTTATTCATCCTCTCCTCAAAAATGAAAAACTATTTCCTTCTTTTATTTAGTCTTGTCGTATTGTCTTTTTGCCGTATCACAAAGATAGATATCCCAGCTATTTCTTGAAATGATTCTTTTAGCGGAGAGGTTTGAACGGAAATTAGTGGTGAGAAAACTTCTGAGTCCAATTTTTCTGGACAAACTGAATATCTCAGCTGATATGATGGACCAGTAGCTTTGATTACTGAAGAGAATAAAGATGAGGTTATTGTTATGACAGGAGAGGAGCTTCTTTATAGGAATGAAGTCTATGGATTTCAGGGTAAAACTCGGAAAAGCTTGGAAAGGGTAAGAATATATCAAAAACAACATCCATGATTTCCGAGTCAAGAGGAATAGTCTCATCCTGCCCTCATTTTTGAGATGCCCCAATCCTGATTATAGATCACTTACGATGAAATGTTGTATTAGTAAAATTATGCCTTTCTCTGTCTATCAAAAATTATATGAGCTATGCAAAATGAGTTCAGATTGATTCTGAGCCCTCTGACTATGAAAAAGCAAGAAAGAATAATAAATATTATATTTTTGTTTTGATGGAATGAGCAACATGATTCACTTTATGAAACCTTTTATCCCTATTTGGAGTGCGAAGATGTCGTAATTGATTGATTTTTCTTCAAAAATTTTGTCCTTCTGCCGAAAAACAACTCTTCTCTGATTAGGGAAGTATTTGATGTTCAATCAAAAAGCTTTTACTAAGACCTATAATTCCCTCTTCATGAGGGATTTTTCTTTTGCTCTAAAATCCTTTGATAAGTTTCCTTTCATTATCTCCAATAAATGCTTGCTTTTTGGTCAGACTGCCTTTATTGCCTATTAAGTTAATTGTAGCTCAGTGAGGATTGCAAAGAAGTTTGGATGCTTTTTTTAGAAATGAGGGGCTTGTAATAGCATTTAAAAAGAGCATAAGATCCTCCGCAACAACAAAAATAAACAGAAAAGAAATGAAGTTTGCCTTGCGATAGTGAGCCGAGCTTCGAAGTTAGGGGATGACTTTGTTACTCATGATCTCCAAAACAGTAGGGAAGTGGACTACTGGAACTTAAAACAAAACCGAGTGTTGCCACTTCAATACTCAAAAACGAATAACAAAAGTATGAAAACAGAAAATTTTTGCACTGCTTGCAGTGCTTGTAATGTTTGCAGGAGTTATGACTTCCCACGTGACAAATCAATGAATGAGCCCATGATCCAGTGATATCCAATGATGATATTTCCTCTAGTACTCAAAGGGAGCTATGATCTTTATCAGATTTCGCTATTGGAGCATATAGTATTGATCAAATATATAAGAATGAGTATTCTCATTATCTATATACGATAATTCAGCAACTTCCACTTATCCAAATGGATGGCCAGGAGGAACAACTGGTCCAGGTAATTGTTCTTGGTCAAATTATATTATGGCTTGTCAGTTTGTGTAGGACGGGCTTCGGGAACCATTGATTCTGATGACTATAAACTTGATAAAGCAAGAAGGCTAAAAGAGTTTATGAAGAATTCCATGGTTCTTATTTAAGAGGAGCTGTGATGCAGTATATCTATGAAGATTATGGATTGATTTGTGATAATTCTAATAGGGTTGGTGTTCGTCATTGGACAACTAGTAAATCAAGAAGGAATCATGCGGTTATTACTGAAGAGCTTTTTGAAGCATCTTTAAGATTTCAAAACTCCGATTGTGATGATTGGAACAACTGCTGGTGGATATGGACATTATTTCACTATAGTTAGTATTGTTTGGGGCGGAACGATAGAGTTCAGATATTTGGTTCTGTGATTCTACACAGGGATCAACTGGAGACTCATTTTCTGAGTCTGCTCAATCCTTTGCCTTTGAAGACTTTCTTAAACCAGAATGTCCTAATGGTTCTTCCTCAGATTATACTCGTTGTAATGTCTTATTTACTTATAATTTGAATCTATAATTGTAAAGTAATTGAAACTTAATTTAGATAGAGGGGAGTTATGCTCTCCTCTTTTATATTTAAGATTGAAAAGAATTCTTAGAATAATATAAGTATAAAAAATTTTATATTCTTTTACTTGTAAGAAAATGAAAACTTTTTCCCTCTCATTCTTACAGTTTTCTAGTTTCTTAGTTGCTTGCACTCCTCTTAATACTCACAATTCCTTCCTCTTGATCTTCAACACCACAGACAAGTTTCTCAGGAGAGAAAGTGGTTTCAGATAACCCTTCTCATGAGGGAGCTTACATTTGTGAGAAGTTATTCTGGAGTGGTAACAGGTAGCTCTACCTCTTGGAAGCGAAACGATTGAAAAGATGACAACAGGTTATTTGCACCATTTTACCTTCCTTATAAAGATGCTGGCGATGTAGGTAAGTCATCCTCTGTTATTCTCCGTTTTTCAAGATAGTAGAAGCATAGAAGAACAGGATATTGAGAAAAAGTTGCTAAGGTTATGAGTTAAGTGTTCGAAGTTGAATATCATTGCATGAGGTGGCTCAATCACAAGACCACATGATTTTGGACTCAGGTGTTTTTACCTCATACTCTAAAGAGCATAGAAAAAGCGTATCCTCCTCAAAGTTTTTGTTTCCATCAGGAACTTGAGAGCAAGTCTTTATTTCTTCGTATAAAGAACTTTCCAGTATGACGATTCCTTATATGAATTATCTTGAAGAGCCAGTATGGTGGATCAATAAATCAGGTCTTCCTCAATATCTGGAGTTGATCTAAACTAGCTGAACATTATGGGAAAAAGAAGATTGTATTGTTGTAGTAGGAAAGAGCAGAACATTTCTCAGATTTGCCTTTTTTGTTTTTCAAAGGAAAGGCTTCTCAAGCTCTTATTGCACTGACACAAAATAAAAACTAAACTTTCAAAGTGTAAAGAATTACTAGGACACTGAACGAGACCATAGAATTTTATACAGATAAAGATCTTTTGCACCTTGTGGCTTGATAAAAATACTACACTTACTGCTCTTGAGATATAAAAATTCTTCTACAAAGAGGATCTTCCCTCTAAAACCCACAACTTCCTCTTGCAAAGCTCTTAGATGTTCCTAGACTTCCAATATCTTTATTTTTGACCAACTACTATCATGACTGTAAGTATAATGTCATTGAAAGAAAGAATCCGCTCAAACCTACTGAAGCTCCAAAATTTTATGCTTCAGCAAAGGCTGATGGGAAGTAAGCTTTCAGAGCGCACTTACAAAGAAATCGCAGCTGCTGGTTCTACTGTTTCAGATAGTGATATGCTTGCGGTGCTTAATGATCTCAATAAACTTTTGATCAACATCTTTCAGAGGGAAAGATTGTAAGGTTTGGAGATTTCGGAAGTTTTCAAATATCAGTATCAAGTGAAGGAGTAGAAAAAGCTGACAAATTCACTGCGAGCAATATTATAGGCAACAAGATTCAATTTCTTGTAGGCTGAACTCAAAGCAATGCTTGCAACTGTAAAATATGAGAAGCTAAAAAGCTTAGTGAAAAATGTCCGTATCTTTCCCCAAAAATGTCCGTATGTTTTGCTGAAAATGTCCGTATCTTTTGCTGAAAAATGTCCGTATCTTTTTATCAACTTGTCCGTATGTTTTTATCCAAGGGTAATTATCTTTCTTTTAAGAGGTAGTTACCCTTTTTCATAAAAAGGAGAAAGAAGTCCTTGCTTTTTGAGCAGAGATAGCTATTTTTACTTGTTTTTCAAATACGCTTTTTGAAAAATTTAGGGGATTAAATTACTACGATTACAAAGTAATTGTCTTTGCAAGGAAGGAGACTCCCGAAGTAATCTACTTAAAAGAACTGTCTTTCTGAGGCAAAGCCGAAGAATATACTATCTCCTTCACTTCGTTCAGGAAGACAGGTTTGCTTCTTCGCTGGATTGCTTCACTTCGTTCGCAATGACAGGTTTGCTTCTTCGCTGGATTGCTTCACTTCGTTCGCAATGACAGGTTTGCTTCTTCGCTGGATTGCTTCACTTCGTTCGCAATGACAGGTTTGCTTCTTCGCTGGATTGCTTCACTTCGTTTCGCAATGACAGGTTTTGCTTACTACATTCTGAATTATACGCTCATTTTTATTTCATTTTCTTTCTTATGATGCAAAAGCTTAACTTCTCAGGAAATCAGACAAAGACGATCAGATTTTTGGACTTCTAAAAGCACATGCGCATTTACCAGAAGCCTCACTTATCGCAGACAAGGAATCTACTGCGCTTTTCAATGTTGCGGGAATGCAGCCGCTTATTCCCTATCTTGCCGGGAAAGAGCATCCGCTTGGACATAGACTTTTTAATATCCAAAAATGCGTGAGAACCGTGGATATTGATGAGGTTTGAGATAGTTCACATCTGACTTTCTTTGAGATGATGGGAAACTGGAGCTTGGGTGATTATTTCAAGCAGGGAGGCGATTCAGTGGAGCTATGAGTTCCTTGTAGAAAGCTGAATTTTGATCCTCGTAAATTAGCTGTAACCGTGTTTGAGGGAAATGAAGATGCTCCGAGGATGAGATGCTTTTGAAGCTTGGAAAAAGCAGGACTTCCTGAGGAGAGGATTTCTTTTTGGATGCTAAGAATAACCGATGGAGTCCAGGTCCTGTTGGTCCTTGCGGTCCTGATACGGAGATTTACTACCGAGTAGGGGAATCAGAATTTCCACCTGCTGGTTCTAATGTAAAAACCGATGAGGACAATTGGCTAGAAATCTGGAATAATGTATTTATGAGTTTTATAGAGATGAAAAGGGAATCCTGACCAAGCTTTCTCAGCAGAATGTGAGATACCGGAATGGGACTAGAAAAGAATGTGTAAGGTTCTTCAGCACAAGGAAAGCGTTTATGAAACCGATCTTTTCGCTCCTTTTCTTCATATGCTAGAACAGGCAACCGAACTCAAGTATGCCGACCACCAGAGAAAATTCAGAATTATTGCTGATCATTTGAGAACAGCGTTTATGCTGATCAACGATGGGACTTACTCCTTCCAATGTCGGAGCGGGCTATGTTTTGAGGATGATTATCAGGAGAGGATATTACAATCTCTTTTTTTGCTTAGGAAGATGATGAAGCCGGAGCTGGAGCATTTCATAGATCAGGCTTTCGTGGCGTTCAAAGGGCTTAGGGATTTCAATGAACCAATGATCAAAAAGGTGCTGCTTCAGGAGATCGCTCAGTTTGAGAAAAACCATTCATAATGGAGAAAAATTCTGACTGAACTCTTGGATAAAGCTTACTGCCGAAGGAAGAAAACCCTCGGAGGAGATCAGATTTTTATGCTGTATGATACCTACGGTTTCCCATTAGAAATCACGAAAAGAACTTGCTGCGGATCGTGGAGTTGCTTTGGATCTCGCAGGCTATGAAAAAGCTTTAGAAGCTGCAAAAGAAATCCCGCCAAGGAAGCAAGGCAATGTTCCAGAAATCTGCGGATTGGTCTAAGTATTTGGAGGGTATTCCTGCGACAGAGTTTGTGGGGTATGAGAACCTGAATTTTTTTCTGATGCGAAGCTTTTGAAGGAGATTGATACCGAAGAGGGGACAGAAAGTGCTGATCTTTGATAAGACGCCGTTCTATCCTGAGATGGGAGGATCAGAATGGAGATGCTGGGGTGATTGAGCTGGATGATGGTCGTCGTTTGGAGATTGTGAATGTGCAGAAAGTCGCTGGCGTGATTTTGCATTTCGTAGGGGTAGTAGTTTTTACGTATTTAAGATAACAACAATGGCTTCACGAGCGATCGGATTCTGAGTGCTAACATGGCTCTATTCCTGTTTATAGTTTCAATCCCCTTTTTATGGGAAAGGAGGCGTTCCGATGATTGATATTTTTCCTCCTAAAAACTATCATGATTATTACTTGAGCAGGGAGCTGGTGGCTTTTTGCTCGTGAAATATTTTTCAAACTGTTCAAAAATTACCTCAAAGAATCAGTTTTTCTGGGGCTGATTTGGCTTTTTGATAAATTGGTTCCTGGATTTCACTATTTTGCTTCCGATGTCAAGCATGACTTTACAAGAGTATATGATGCAAATAGGGTTGAGGTATCTAATGATTGTGATTTTTCAGTGTTTCAATAGGTGCTCTATTGAGTAAAAAGCTTTTTAAAAATCAGAAATCCTATTGAATTCATAAAAGATTCTTTTAGTGAATCGTAGCCCCTAAACTCGTTCTTTTCTCCGTCTGCAAGAGAGTCCCCTGACCGCTAGGATGCTGTTAAACGAAGCTATTTTCTCAAAAAAACAATTTCCCTTTGACTTTTTCTTCTAAAAATCGCTCTCTTCCCTAGTCAATTCAAAAACCTGCTCAGATTTACCTCTTTTCTCTCACAAATGCGATTAGAAGAAAAGCTAGCAACACTCTTCCATCACCAAAAATTTCTTCAGTGCTTGACCTGGGAGCGGGCAATGGAAGGTGGAGTATTTTTCTGTGCGAGCTATGGTGCGAAAGTAGTCGCAATCGACAATCAATCCAAGCCTGATCGGCAATTCCCTGAGTATTTGACTCTTCATCCAGCGATACATTTCTTTCAAGCTGATTTAAAGGAGTTGCCTCGTCCTTGCGACCAAAGATACGATCTAATCTTGCTCTTCAATGTTATCATCTTTCTCAAAAGAGTTTTGTTCTCTCTCAATTGCTTCCTTATGCTCTTTCTCAGTTGAGCCAATGAGGCATGCTTTGTTTAACTTTTTCTTTGCTGATGATCAGACGATGGGAAAGTGAATCAAAAGCTTTCCTTCTATACCTTTGAGGATTTTAAAGTACCTCATGGCTATTGTATTGAATGTCAAGAAGAGCAATTTGAACAGGATCATCATGCTCCCTATGGAGAACATCAACATCATATCGGATATATAGAGCTTGCGAAGATATAAAAATAAGAAAGGGGCTAGGCTTTATAAAGAAGCTTTTTATTAAAAAGCCTTTCACTTGAGTTTTAAAATGGTAATACTCATTAGTATTGATCTTTGAGATAAAAATATGGGCTTATCAATTATGGTAGCTTCTTTTGGATTTTCTGTATACTAGTATTTAAGGGAAAAACTCTTGAAAAACTTATTTTTCTTTAGTATTATTTCGTTGAGACTATTTTTATGGAAAACAAATGAAAAACATTTTTACTTAGTGGAGGATTTGTTCTAGCAGGAGTGATGAGCTTCTCTGAGGATGTATGAGATCCAACTATTGTTGAACAATGAGCTAAAGTCGAGTCTTTCATATCTTACACAGCCGATCCTGAGACGAGTGGAGCTAGTTACTTCTGGGGAGAAAAAGGCATTATCTTAGACTTTACGGGATCTGCACTCTTTGAACTCTTATCTGGGGGCCAAAAGAAAGATGAAATCAGAACCTGAATTTTGATAGATCCTTTTTACTCAGCATGATGAAAATCTGGTTCAGAAACAAACAGCAGTGGTAATGAATGAGATGGGACTCCCTTTAAAAAGTAGGAGAAGTTGTTGAAATTGCTGGTAAATCAGAGAGAATTTCTCAAATTGTAAATGAAGATAGTATTGAGCAAGTTGTTTTGGATGCAAATTTGCCTGAAACGATTTTACCATTAGAGTGAGATTTTACTATCTCTGATATTAAGTAGTTTATTCCCATTGTAAAAGCTTCTTTTTCTCAGTCGTTTTGTTCTTCTATAACTTCTTGTTCTTGTATTTTGTTATACTTTTTGTTATTCTTCATATTAGGTTATGCTTTATTTTTAGTATTATTCTTATGGAGATACAAAAATTCACGATTTCATTTAAATCTGGGTGATAACTCTATGGAGTCGGATACTCTGCTTTTCGTATATTTTTGCGGTGGTTTCCCTAATACAGAAACAATTTTCAAGAAATTTCTTAAGTCTCAGACAGTGCCGTTTATCTTTTCTAATGCTATGCTTGCGGGTGATTGCCTAGACCGCTTTATTTTGATAAAAAGAAACTTGTTTAGAGGAAGCCTTGCAGTTGAACTCAAAAGAAAGAAGATTAAGTCTGCTAATACTATTGCCATGATCTGATCTTTTTGTCTCTTTTTGAGTATGAGTGATTTTAAGTCTTTTGAATCTAGTTCTACTCAAGTAAACATCGCTGAATTTAAGAATACACTCAAGAGGTTTGGTACATGAGTTGCGACTCATATATTATCCCTTCTGTAAGATATGTGGACTGAGATTTGGTTGTCTATGTAAAATTTATGATAAAAATATCTTTGAACTCTCTCTCAGATGCAAAAAGTTCTATTACAGTATGGTTTTTGGGGCTTGAAAATCTATCTGATATGGGAAAAATTAAATCGTGTACTTTAACAAAAATTGACAACTGAAGAGGAGGAAGTTTTTGATTATATCACTAGTTGAGAACTCAAGCAGTTATCTTCTCAATAATTATAAGCCTGCTCGGAAGAACTTCTTCAGATTGATAAAAATTTTTCTTATCAAATTCATACCAAACAGGCAACAAAATGTTGGCAATCAGGTATTTAAATGACCTTTGAATGCTCCCTGAAGTGTGTTTACAGATGGAGAAAGTGATTAGATATAAATAAGATTTATGAGATTTATTACCAGTCACATCGAAACTTTTAATTTCTTTGATACTTATTTTAATGATAGAACAGCATAGTAAAGTTATTCTAGCTGCATGTTGCATGATATGGGAGAAAGTTACTTTGGAGATGAGGGATACAAAGAAAAACTAATCGTTATGATATTGCTCATGCCTCAGTGTGTGTCAGATTTGCAGAGGAAAAATATTCTCTATTTTGGAAAAGAAGTTGGACTTTGGCATCACTTCATCATGCTCGTGATTTACAAAAATTTAAAAATGGGAATTGTTTTCTTCCTGAAGAGGCAAAACATCTTGCTCGGATTGTTTATATGATGCAGACAATATTTCTCTCTATGGAGAGAATTGATGAGGAATATTTAGAGCTATCAAGAGAAAAGAATATATCAAAAATGCAGGTTTAGAACTGTTTTTGAGAATATTTTGCAGACAACTAAAGAATAAACGATCTTATTTTCCACAAACTTTACAAGAGACAAGTTTTGAGATTACGGATAAAGGAACTAATTTTTGAAGGAGCACAATTTGATGCGAAGATTATAGGAGGAGTAGATGATGGAAGGGTAAGGAAAGGGTTTCAACTCTTAGCAGATCAGTTTACTAAAAACTTGAGAAAATTGCTCTTGAGTTTCCAAATCCTGCACCTAAAGATATAAAACTGATCTATGTTATAGATAGTTTAGCTCAGAATTATTTTACTTTTGTTCCTTCTGATGCTTATAAATCAATAGGAGATATTTCACTTTATGATCATACCAAAACAACTGTTGCCATTGCATCTGTGCTTTACCTTTTCGGGTTATCATAAAGAGTTATAAGTGGGAACAAGGACAAACTCCTACCCAAAAGGTTGGTAGAGAAACTATTTGTGTAATTGCTGGGGATTTTCCTGAGTATTCAAAAAGTATCTTTTCATCTCTAAAATCTCAAAAACATTTGGCAAAAAGATTAAGAATGAGATCTATGAATAGTTCAACTTTTGTAGATGAAGCCGTTATAGAATATCTTCTTGATAGATTAGGACTTTCAGGGCAAATGTGTTGATGAATGCATGAGGGAAATTTGTAATCTTAGCTCCTTATGTTGCAGAGGATTCTCTTTTTGAGACTATAAAGATGGTATTAATGATTATTTTTGCAAACTTAGTGAACTTCTCTTAAAGTGGCTTTGATTCAGCAACCTGTTGCCATTAGAGAAATTTTTGATATCCAAGGGAAGAAATAGATACTAAGTGATTTTTGAGCAGCTTTTTTCAAAAATTAAATCAAGAAAAATTTCATATTTATGGTTCTAGTCAACTTTCTCTGTTGTTTTCAGAATCCAGATGTTGCAGGAAAGGTTCTTTGTAAAGGGGGTGTGGACTTAGCTAGTGTTTCGCATCAAAATGTAGATCCTATTTGTATTGGTTGTCAAGAAGAGTACAAGGAGGAAGGCTATTGACTGAAAGATGAGGCGTAGCGATTCAGTTTAAAGATAATGATAATTTTTGGTTTTGATTTAATAGAGATGATCAGAATCTAAAGAAACAAGATCAATATGTATCTATTTTTTAATGACTGGGAAAGGCAACATCCATATTTACCAACTTTTGTGAAATCAATCAATACCTATATTCCAAGAGATGAGAATTGAGAAGCAAAAAGTTTTGAGCAATTGATAGATAATCAGAGATGATATCTTTGTATGCTGAAAGGAGATATAGATAATATGTCTATTATTCTTAAGTATGGCTTTGAGTATGCTACATTATCTGGAGAGAAATCAATTTATCTCAGTGGGTAGATTGGTGCAGATGAGTAGGATGTTGGAACTTTTGGGAAGTACTTGATGACTTATCTTGCTAGAGAGTTTTTCTGATATCTATACGGTCTTTAGTGGAGGAGATGATTTTGTTTTTATCGTTCCGTTTCAAAAAGGCTTAAATTTATTAATAGATTATATCGTGAATTTGAATCTTTTGTTGCCTATAATCAGAATTTACATTTTAGTATTGGACTTCAACTTTTTAAAGATAAAACCCGATTGCTTTGGTAGATCAACAAGCAGAAGTCAACTATCAAACAAGCTAAAAAGCCTCAAAATACAAGCTTTCTAAGGAAACTTTATCAAAAAGAGGGCTTGGACTTTATGAAGAGAGATTTAGTTTATTTAAATCTGATGCTAATTTTGATCTTGAAGAAGAGATTAATTTAGACTGGTGAAGCGAAGCTTTCAGATGACTTTGCTCTATCAGCGGTATTTAAAGCTTTCAGAGATGCTTAGCTTAGATCTTAGTCAACAGGGTGCAGAGTATGTTAAGAGAGGAGCTAGACTTTTGTATAGTATCACGAGAAATATTCAGAAGAAAGAGCTTTAAAGAAAAATACTTGAAGCATTGAAACCGATCCAAGATCCTTCAGAAAAAGCCAAAATTAAGAAAAATCCTCTTGCAACTTACGAATTTGATTTATCAAAAAGAGTTTAATTCAGTCTTTTTATCTTCTTTATTATATGCCTATGAATTATACTTATGCAAGTAAAACTTCAAGCTATGCACAAAGCACCCCAAGAATTTGCTAAATCTTATGTTGAAAACTTTAATTTTCAGAACTCACTTACCTTTGCAAGTGTTTGAGAAGTATGATGCAAAAAGTTTTTGGAGCTTTAAATTCTGCATCAGCATTGAGAAAGGTTTATGATAGTTATAATGCTATCTATCAGACTAAAAATTCGGCTTTACAAATTGATATTTGGCTTGCAGAAAAATAGCCTATCAAGAAGCAAGAAAGGTTTTACCAGAAGGTTTTGCAAGGTTTCTTAATAGTATTTATGAAAAGTAAATAAAAATCCTTGATCAGTTCAAAAGATTTTTTAGAGGTTTTTGTTGCTTATCATAAATTTTCAATCCTAAAGCTACTAAATTAGTTTTTATTTTTCTAATTATAAATGCTCATGAAAATGTCTACACCTATCGTTATACTGTATTACTCTAGTTTCTGGACTTCATGTATTGGAGGAAGTAATGTGATTGAAAAATTGGAGGTATTGATGCTTCAGTTGTTAAGCATCCTTTAACTGATAGACCGTATATTCCTGGTAGTAGTATTAAAGGAAAATGAGAGCTTTGATAGAAATGACTGAATATGCATCGGGAACTTATTCAGACAGAAATTTAAGCCGTGAATAATGAAACTACTCAGATTGCCCAATATTTTGGAGCTTCAAAGGATGAAGGTGGAATCAGCAAAAATTTTATTTGACGATTTTATGCTTACTGAGCAACGAAAAGAATGCCTTTGAGGAGAAAAATCTGATGTTTTTATGAGGATAAAAAGCTGAAAATTCAGTGCCAAGATTCTTTAAATGATCTACAAATCCAAGACATATTGAAAGGTTCCAGCAGGGGTTCAGTTTCAGGGGAATATCGTTTTAACCCCTTATGAGGGATACTGAAATTGATTGTAGTGCACAGGCTTTGGGAAGTTTTTGGAGAAGGGGATTGCTTTTATTGAGCCAATTATCTTGGGAAAGGGGTGAAGTAGATGAAATGGTAGAACAGTTTTGAACTTCTCAAGATTAAAAATCAGTAAAGTGGGAAAGAGGGTTATTTAATCATCTTTTATCTTTCTTGATATAATAATGAAAAACGATACTTCTTAAGGGAAAGTTTTAAGTCCTTTCTGATTTGGAATGGTGAAGAATGGACTGCTTTAGGATTACTTTCTTATGAAATTATGGAAAAACTTTTGCACTAGTAGATCAAGATTGGATTTTAAAAGCAATTGAATCTGATAGTGTTCAAAAGAAGAACTTTTGGCTACTATTCGTTGAAATTTCTAAAAGCTTCTTTCATGAAATAAAGTCTCGTTTAAAACCAGATCCCACTTTTGCAAAACCTTCCTCTTAGTCCTGAAGCGATCAAATCTCTTTTCTCAGTCTAGAAATTCAAATAACCAAGGAATTATTAAACAGCGGCTTGTGCTCATTTTATTGAGATCAAGCTAAGCCTATTCTTCCTTGAAGTACGATAAAAGGGGATTTTAAGATCAGCTTAGCTTTATTGGTGTTATACTCATAAGGGTATGAATGAGAGAGAAAATTAGAGAACAAATAAATCAATGAGAGATTTTGATGAGGAACTTTTAAAATGGATAGCTGTGGCTGATATTCCTATTCAAAATGCTGAATTTCTTATTCTAAAGGGTTTTCAGGAAGAGCAAAACCAGCACCTCAGGGGAGGCTCCTTAAAAAGGTCAATTACTACTTATGTTCCAATCTGTGGTAAAAGGAACTTTTGAATTCCAATCACAGTTCAAGATCATCAATATGCTCAGACACAGGAGTTTATATCACATTTTGAGGAGATTTTGAGTTTTATATTCTGACATTCTGATCCAGAGAGGAACAAATTATTTCAAATGTTAGGTATGAAACGGATTTTATAGAAGAGCTGTGAGAACGAGTTGATGAGAATATTTATCCAATTAAACTTTGAATCTCAAAAATCGCTGACTTATAAGCGAGGCGAGAAAAACAAATACAGAATCAATACGTAAAAAGGACCAGAACGATTGAAAGAAGCTAGAAGAAGAGGAATTGGAGATAAGGTGCTTTATGTTTGCAGAAGATCAACAACCAGTAGGATGGATTGTTTTACAAGTTCAGGAAAAATAAATGCTCTATCAAACTTCAACTATCAATTTTCAAAAGTCTCATGATTTGATTTCAGAAACAAGATGCTTACTATGCAATTTTGGGAGCGAGTGCTAAACCTTTTCATAATGATGAAGCTGTATATCATGCTATTTGTAATTATCTTTTTCGATAAGCGAGGAAGAATTTATGGTAATGATGACGATTAATGGAGAAAAATATTATAATTATATTGTTCAAATATTTTCATGAAATCTCCCTAGTCAAGAACTTTCAGTGAATGGAGTCCTTCTTAGTTTAAAAATATAAGATTGGATTTTTAAAATCTTTGATCCAGAGTTAGTTGAATATCAAGCATTTTCCAAGTTTCAATTAAAGTTTTATTCTCAAACTTTTTCTTAGACAGGAAAAATATTGTTTATGCATTACCTCAGCCAGATCAAACTTTCTTGTTTCTGTACGAGATAAAAATAGAACATTATTACCCTCAGCTTCAGCTGAATTTAGAAGAAAAAGAAATTTAAAAACGAATAAAAAGGCGAAATCTATGTAGAATTTAACTAAAAACTGAGTTGATTCTATCATAAAATCTTGAGTTGTAAGGGTATTGTCATTATTATCTTAATTTAGAGATGGTAGATAATCGAGAATATCTTCATCCAGCTTTATTTGCTTTTACATGCAATTAGATTTGTTGGTATTATTGAAGTGGAGTAAAACTCTGATGTGGAAAATGTGGATGTTTTATTCGTTAGTAAATATAAGATTTTCTTATCAGCTCTTTTAATTTTTAAGGTTTATAAGGGTACGACAATTTTGCTTGCTAATGTCGAGTGTAGGAACCTCAAATGGAGAATCTTTTATCAGTAAAAGATATTGATGATAATTTTCTTTGAACAGACAAAAGCTGATTTATGAGGATATTGAAAAATGAGATTGATAATCTGAGCTCAATATTCTTGATGTTTTACTATTTCAGAATATCAACCGAAAATCGTCTATCTCTTTATTTACTAATCAACCAGAACCTTTTCGTCAAGATACCTACTATGTTGGATTGATTATTCATTTTTGGAACAAAAGAATATTCAAACATATTTAGTAGAATTTCATAGTGATCCTAGGGATAGAGATGCAACTTTTTCTTTTTGAAAATTTCTTTATGACAAATCTTCAGTTTAGAGAAGATCAAATTATCGTCTCGGAAGTGGTGGAGTCCCAGCAATGAAAGAGGCTTTAAATTTTTATGCATGCGAGTCTTCAGTCTCCAAAAGATTGTTGATGTTGATGAAAATACCCATACTATTATGCAGAGTAATATTGCTCAGTCTTATCTCAAAAAATTTCAAGAAGAAACTGTATTTTCTTTTTTGGACCATCACAATTATAGTTGAGCATACCTTTATCTTAAATCTCCTGCCTGTTTGATTTCAACGGTCGCATTGGAAAGAAAGTTGATGTATTTTAGAGTCCAAGTATAATTTTGACTTCTCAAAAGCAAATCGTTATATTGATGGGCATCAGTCAGGATTTGAGCTTCTTCAAATGATCAATCCTTCTGCTACACTTGATAAATATCTTTATCAAAAAAAACAAAATCTGGTTTATTTACTTGATAATCTAGAAATTACCTATAAAAAATGAGAATATACTTCGCTTCTTGGAAAACTTTATGCATTCAAAGAGAATTTTTGCGAGATGGAGAGTAGAAGAGATTATTCAATCTAAATCAGAAAATTTAAACGAAATAGAAGCTGATCGTATTATCGCTACTTATAGTCAGTATTTTGATCTTGAGAAACGAAAGTTCCTCAGAGAAAAATAATGCTTGAGAAGAAAGGAAGTATTATCTTAATATTAATGATATAACCATCCCTGATAGGGTCTTTTCAAAGCTTATTGGAAAAACTGAAATCTTTACATTGATTGAGGAACAGTTCAATTATGGCACATGGATTTGTGGGGATTGGTAAAGAAGTTTTTAGATCAGCACAGATCCTTCAGCTTATTAAAGAGCTTAGATGGAAAACCTTGGAGCAGAATAAATTTGATGAGGCAGAAGGAGTTTTTAAAATCAATGATAGCAAAAATTTAATTATGATGTGAAAGAATCAGAGTTTTATTTTTGTCTAGAAATATGTTTCTCTATTTAACAACAGATGGTTTGTAATCAGTAAAGAATGAGGAGATTCTAGTGAGAAATCCACTTTCTCAGGAAGATAATGAACAGCAAATTCCAATTTCTCTTGTTGAAGGATGGTGATTTTTCGGTAGAATTCAGTTGACAACAGATGTAATTAGAGCTTGTCTTAAAGGAATATCCCTGTGTTTTTCTTGTCTAAGACAGGAACTTTTTGGGAAATTAGATAGTTTAGAGGCTAAAAATGTGGTTGTTGTATAGTCATATTCAGGGCAAGTCTTGATCCTGAAATTGCACTTCGTTATGCCAAGAGTATTATCAGTGCTAAACTTCATAATTCCAAAGTGATGCTTCAAAAGATGGGCAAGATTTTATCCTAAACCAAGTCATGATTTAACGAAATATCAGCAAAAGTCTTTGATGATTTGCAAAATATCACTCCAAGATTCAGCTACTTTAGAAGCAGTCAGAGGATTGGAAGGGTTAGGAGCGAGAATTTATTTTGAAGCATTCGGAAAATGTATACCAGAACCCTTTAGTTTCATAGGAAGAAATCGTGAGACCGCCTAAAGATCCAGTGAAATAGCCTTCTAAGTCTTGGATATACCTTTGTTGGCTCAAACAATAGAAATGATCCTTAATGTGCAAGGGATTGAAACTCAGATTTGATTTATTCATCAGCCTAAAGACTTGGAAATCCTTCTTGTCTTGGATATAATGGAAATGTTTGAAGCTTGGATTGTAGATGATATGGTGGTAAGACTTTTTGGAAAATAAAAAGCTGACTTTGGATGATTTTTACATTGATGAAGAGAACGAAAAGACCAGTTTATTGCTGATGATGGACTCAAAGTAGTATTGGAAGAATATTATAGGGTAATTTTTAAACAAAAAGGCACAAGTGTTGTCCCTTATGAGAATGATTTTATTAAGCTAAAAATTATTGAAAAACATCTAGAAACATTCAAACAGTCTTTAGTTAAAAAGACCTATGAGTATGAGGGTTTTAAGATTAAGTAAAGAGAAAATGTATGCAGTTGTAACTGCTGATATTTCTTCTACGAGAAAAGTAAAATTGTTGCTTTTATTGAGAGTTATGGTTTTAGGGTGCAAAAAGTCCGTTTTTGAGATAGAACTAACGAAAGCCAATATTTGCCCTCAAAAAGCAACTCAATAAAAATTCTAGAATATGGACATAAAAATGGACAAATGTTGGTAAAAAGCTTGTTATTTCAGAAGAATCTAATGGTGGGAAGATGATAGTATTAAATTTTATATTTTTGAGTAAAGTTGGAGAATGAAATCTAGACAACAGAATAGATGGATTATGAGCTCGCTACAAAAATTCACTTTGAAGATGTGATGATATTGTAGTTAATGGCCTCGGCAGAGGGGAGTGAACAGGGGTTCCTCAGATATTTTTGTCAAAAAGACTGATATTTTCAGAAGATTCTCTCGGAAACTACGAATAGAAAAGCGTACAATTGGATTTTGAAAGGGTAGTATTTAGAAAGCTCCAAACAAGGAGCATCGAAACGCAGAAAAACCTTCCAGCCTTGGAAACGCTTGTTCGCTTTCATTTAAAGAAAGCTCCAAACAAGGAGCATCGAAACTAATGTTTAAAAATATAAAATGTGCCTTATCACTTGCATTTTAAAGAAAGCTCCAAACAAGGAGCATCGAAACCGTAGTATGATCCAGTCTTTTGTATGAAGTTGCTATGTATCATTTAAAAGAAAGCTCCAAACAAGAGACATCGAAACTCTTTGAATAAATAATCATTGTAATCATAACGCATTTCATTTAAAGAAAGCTCCAAACAAGGAGCATCGAAACGAAGAATATCTAATTCAAAATTTGTAAGCATCTATATCTTATTTAAAGAAAGCTCCAAACAAGGAGCATCGAAACAATATCTGTCTTTGTTTTTCAGCTTTCACTATTCATCATTTAAAGAAAGCTCCAAACAAGGAGCATCGAAACTGTGAATACCTTAAATCCATTAACCTATTTGAAGATGAATTTAAAGAAAGCTCCAAACAAGGAGCATCGAAACTTTGAACTCTCAGTTGAGGAGTGACTACTAAACGGTTTATATTTAAAGAAAGCTCCAAACAAGGAGACATCGAAACGATTTTAGGTAAAACTTAATGTTTACTTCTCAGTTATAGATTTAAAGCTCCAAACAAGGAGCATCGAAACATATAACTCCATCTCTGCGATCCATAATGGTAAAAATTTAAAGAAAAGCTCCAAACAAGGAGCATCGAAACTTCTCGCATTCCAAGAGTTCTTCAAGAGCTGGAAAGAATTTAAAGAAAGCTCCAAACAAGGAGCATCGAGAAACATAAATTATATCATACTATCATACACACGTCATACACTAAATTTAAAGAAAGCTCCAAACAAGGAGCATCGAAAACTATATTCTCTTTTTGTAATAAATGCTATCATTTACTAATTTAAAGAAAGCTCCAAACAAGGAGCATCAGAGCAAACCGTCCTCAATGATGAGGTTTAGAATTGCCGAGAGATTGTAATTTAAAGAAAGCTCCAAACAAGGAGCATCGAAACTGTAGTGTTTGTCATCGTGATAATGTTTAAAAATATAAAGAATTTAAAGAAAGCTCCAAACAAGGAGCATCAGAAACATGTATAAATATGAAGTTTATAAACACTATTCTTCATATTTGAAAGAAACTCCAAACAAGGAGCATCGAAACTGATAGATTGTTCCACCTCAAAAGTGGTTGATTGTTAAATTTAAAGAAAGCTCCAAACAAGGAGCATCGAAACGCTTAGACTATTACGATACACAACGAGCCGAGTATTATTTAAAGAAAAGCTCCAAACAAGGAGCATCGAAATCATCTCCAATCATTAGAGGATGTTAGATCATTTCTAGCATTCTTGAGGATTTTTCTTATTGACCTTGAAAAAGCAATTTCCTTTGTTAAACTCAGCTTAGTTTTTCTGATTTATTTTTCTTTCTCTCTTTATGCATCTTTTCAAGAGACTTTTGCTGACAAAGTTTCCTAATTCAACGATTCATAACGCTGTTAATCCTGCAAGTATGTTTGTTGGTTTCATTTTCTGCTAAGGAATTTTTCAATTATCAATAGGAAAAATTATAGAAAATCATAAGCTGAATCTTTTGACGTAAATCTGGATCCAATAGAATTTAAGATGATTTTGAGAGAATCCAAATTCTGATAAACAAAAAGATTTAGAGAATTACTTTGCTTATGCAGTAGCTGCGAATCTCAATGGAACTCTCTTTTCTCCTGCGAACCTGCAAATGGGATTTCTTTACTTGCGACTTTGTATTTTTAAGCAAGCGATGATGGGTTTCCCAGATTATTATTTTTGTTCAACTGATTTATACGGTTTTTGCTAAGTTTTACCTTTGTATCGAGGGTTAAGGTTTTTCCCTCAGAGCATGATCAGGAGAATTATAATTGGTTTGTTGAGGGTTTTTCTGATTTTTACAAAATTACTTTTTGAGCAACTACAAACCAAAATCTCTGATTCAGATTTTTGCTGTTAAAAAAAGCTATTTTACAAGAAACCGCTTTTTGCTTTCTTCTTTTCCATTTTTATAAGAAGCTAATAGTCTGCTTGCTGATAAATCATCTGATACTGATTATTTAGATTGGCTCCTTTGAAAGACTAAACAAACTAATTTGATCAAGGCGTTTAAGGAAAAATTATGTGACGACTAGTATCTTCCCCATTCTTCTCCTCTAGAGCAGAGTATTCTGAATATGGTACGACCTACAGATATTCTGATTAAATATCTTTTCGGTGATGCAAATCCAATTATTGCAGTTGATACGATTGTATCTAGGATTTTTGATAAAACAGAACTTGATCCTTTAGTACATCTCGTTTCTCACTTCGGATCAGTAGCTTCCTCAGCTTTTTGAATATCTTTTTAGAGTATAAAAAGTATAAATACTGATTCTTTTGCTGGTGTTCAGAATTATATTATTAAACTTCTCAGATCTGAGGAAAGAAGATATTTTGGAGGATATTGATGAAATGCTTTCTGCAATTGATAACGGAGATGATATATCTAATTTTGATGTCCCGGAGAGGATTAAAAGGGAATCTAAAGTGACGGAAAGACTTCTCAATTTTTATGTTACTCTTCTTGGTGGTTTTACGACAGCTAGAGGGGATAGCTTTTTATTTAAGACTTTTGAAGCCGAAATTTTAGATTTTTACAAAGGATAGTTTAAATAGTTTGCTCGGTTCTGAGGTTCAGCTTAATTATTTTGGTGAGTTTTATATCAATATGCTAAAAATCTTTACTACTATAGCTATATAGATGAGAATATTAGAGCAGGAAAGAATAAGTTTTTCAATGCCGCTTAAGGGGGAAAAATTCTAAAAGTAACGACGAATTTTTCTGTGATTAAACTCTATATAGAGGCGATGATTGCTTCTTTTTCCAAGATTTAAATCCTAAAGATACAAAAACTTACGATTAAAAATACTCAGATTTTAGATCTCTTTAAGATACACTTTGGAGAACAAATTTCGGAGATGGTTAAAGCTTACTTCAGATGATTTTTACAAGCTTTTTATGCTCCGATTCTTTCTCAAATTAAAAGATTCGAAGTCTTTTGTTCGATGTTTTATCCTTATCTTTACAGGAAAATGATCTTGTAAATCTTAAAAGATGCACTTTATAAACTAGATTTTTGGATCTGCTTTTTGTTTTTAAAAAGTTAGAAGCCTTGAAGCTCTGAAAGCAATATGATGATTCCCTTTTTGCTTGCACTTTTTGGAAGTATCAGGGAGACATTCTTTTGATTAGCATTGCTGTTTGTTTATCTTGAGCAAGATAAAGATCTTTATCTCATGGAAAAATGAGATTCTTTTGATGATCTATGTTCGTGATATTTTGGGGATCAAAATTAAAAAGCTGATCAGGTTTTTAAGGTGATGATAGAAACAATAAAGGAGGTAATGCCAATTTTAAAGCTCTGGATTTCTCTAGATGATAATAAGAGTTTTGCTCTTATTGCCAAAAACTGGGACTCTTTTTCTGCTGAAAAATCTAGAAGAACAGCTTCTTGCGTCCTTTTCTGGAGAAGATTTGGTCTGGTTTAGAGGCTTGCTAAAAATATTGCCTACTATAATAAAGAGATTTGTTATTCCAAGATAAAAGTTTTATGTGAAAAATCTTGTAATGAGGACTTGTTTCAATTCTTCTTTGTACTTATAATGCACAAGAAACTGTGTGCAGACACTCCAATCTTGTTTAAATCAGACCTATCAGATTTTGAAATTCTGATTCATGATGATGGATCAATAGATGAAACCTTAGTAGCTATCCAAAAATAAATGACTCAAGAATTCAAGTTTTAAATTCTTGAAAAAATTAGGTCCCTATAGGTGATTAAATTTCTTTTAGACCATGCAAATGGGAATATATTGCTATTCAGGATCATGATGATTTATGAGGCCAAAAATTAGAATTTCAAATCCAGTTTTTAGACAAAAATACTGATTATATTTGATGTGGTACAAAAACTCGTATGCGATATGAGGGAGATAATAAATATTTTGATTATTTTTATGAGAGAAAATTATTATACCTACATCCTCTTCAATGTTTAGAAATCAAGGATTTCGTTATCCAGAAGATAAAGCATATATGAATGATGCTGGTTTCAAAAAGAAGTTTTTATGTAAATGAAAAAAAGAAGATAAAAAATTTAGACCAAATGTTGACAATTCATCGTATTAAGGAAGGAACAAAAATTATAGTTATAAACGATTTAGTCTAAATAGAGAGAATTTGCATACCCTTTATCATCTTCACTCATGGCGATATGCAACAGCTGCATTAGGTATAGAAATTATGAGAAAAATACTTTATCCTTTTTACAGAAAATAGGACAAGGGAGTATAATTGATAAAATAGAAGATTCCCCTTTATTTTACAGGGGTATTGTGTTGAAACATTATAAGACAGAATAAAGCTTTTTATAGTCTTTTTAACATCCTTCATAGAGAAAACTGAGGATTAAGTTCTACATGCAGTGAATCTTTATGTTGTATGGTTCGTTTAAATCCTTCCATTAATGCATAAAAAGTCCTTATATTCTGCGATATATCAGTTTATTTTGTGTTTTGCTATCTCTGGAATTCCTCAGGTATTGAAGCTTACCACTGGACATCATGAAGAAATACTTTCTGCAACAACTAATCAAAAAGCTGTCTACTAAACTAGGATAGAGGAATATATCCGCAGCGGAAAAGTAGGAAGCCATTTCTTCTTTAGAAACAAATGGAAGCTCTCAAAATATTGTCAAATTCAGCTTTTTATGATTTTCTAGGGTAACAAAAAGGAAGTCTGGATTATTTTTATATGAATTTGCAATTTTTAATGTAGCTTAAACCTTTAAGCATACTCTTACTTCAGCTCAACAATACTGAGAATTAGGATCTTATCTAACGGAAGCCCTAAAGTGTTTTCTACTTTCTATTTTTGATTGTTAAAAAGTTTTGTATCAATTCCATATATATTGTAAGAACCTGATTCTTTCAAAATAATGCTATCTTTAGCTATTTTATTACTCATCCATTTAGAAACTCCTACATATGTAACAGGTATTCTTTTCAAAGATAGCTTTTCTCTTTTAGATATTGATCTCTAGTTTTGTATGGGAAAAAGATTATTATTATAGTATTTCAGGAGTAATCGATCATCATGAAGGTCATTACTATTTTTCTTTTCTTTGGCTATCAAGGTAGACATTCTCGATCAAAAACCTCCTTGAATACTATGAAGGTGGATGATATCACTCTTTCTATAATAGTCTTGCTGTGATAAAAAGGTATAATCAATAGCTCAAGGACTTTTCCAGTCAAATAAAATTGAGTCATACGTAGCTTTTATATCTGATATTTCTATATCGTCGACTATTTTTAGTTTCATAAAGAGAGTTTGTATTTTTGATTCTCAAAAATAATATCCTCGAGTTTATGACTTAAAAATTCTTTTGGATCTAATCAGTCAATAATAGCTGACATAAAGTATCAGTTCCTGTACGACCTCATAGAGATTAATATGATATTTGTTTCATTTTTCCATTTTTATAAGGAATAAACTGATATTTAATGGTAAATACGAGTACATAATGAAGTATATTTTTAATAAGAGCAGATAAAATCATGGATAAAAATTTTTATAGAAGGCTTGAGTTTTAGGATATTCCATCTTGCATCCTTCTGTCATGATATTCAGTTAGGATCTATTTTAAAAATTAACTGATTTTCTTGCAGATTATAAATTTTATACTTTTTACCGATTCTTAACCATAGTTCATGATCTTCTACATAATCCCATTTTTGGATCATAATATCCAACTTTATCAATACAGGATTTTCTGAAGACAACACTCACATGTAATAGTTGTGATCATCAGAGCATTTTTGTCTTATTTCATTATCATTTTCAGGTTTTAACAAAGAAAAGTGTGTTTTTCCTTTGTGGATCAAGAGCAACTGCATTTGTTCCACAGATTCAGTATTCTGAATTCTAAAATGAATTTGTTTTTCTAATTTATAAAGGGTCTGTCCAAATATCTTCGTCATCAATTCTGAATAAACTCTCCATGACTAAGCATTATCCCTTTATTAAGAGTTTTTGTAAGCCTTAGATTTACTTCGTTTTCAAGATAGAGTATTCTTGTATCTTGTTTCGCATATTCTTTAAAGAAACTTTCAAATTCCATTAGTAGAAGCGTCATTTATAATAAAGTAATTTCCATTCTTTATAAGATTGCTGCTGAACAGATTTAATCGTTGTTCTTCTAGATCGGTTTGATGCACCTTATATACCAGGCAAAATAATTGAAATCAGGTTTTTGTTCATTTTCTTTATTACGAAATAGAGTGATTGGAGTCTAGGTTTGAATGTGTTGAAAAATTTTTCTGCTGCATGGGAAGAAATATTGGTTCTTTAACAAAATTTTGATATGTGCAAGTATTTTAGTATAAAAGCTGTTTTAATGAATTGCGCGCTAGATTCATCCCAAAAATAATTCTTTTTCATTAATAATACTTTTATCAAAATCATTCAAATATCCTTGGTAAATAGGGATAGCTCCGCCCATAAAAGCATCAGCTAACTTCTCAGTAACATATCCTTTTGGAGACAATATTTTCTGGACAAATAGTAAAGATATAGTTATATAGTAACTTAATTTTGTCTTCGCGACGATGAGAAAGCTCGATATCAATATTATGTAATAAAGAGGATGGACAATCAATAGGCGCAATATTTTCGAGTTGATTATAAATATGAGTTCTCATTCCATTCATGTCATGTCTTGCAATCAAACAACAAAAATCTTTTGTTTGAGAAGTTATATTGATTTTCTCTTCTATAAAGTTGTCTGTATTTCTTCTAAACTGGTATGATAGGAGAAATCAGCCCATAAAACCATAGAGGAAATCTGATATAATTTTTCTGCTACAATATCCCTAAATCCAATGGAAAGATGGGTATCATCTAGACAATAATCGTCTATAAGTTGCAAATCTTTCTGTTCATATATATTCTCCTGTATTTTTATATTTCTGAGAGTATTTAAGACATATGAACGTGGTCAAAAAGTAGATCAATAGGTTTCTTTTTCTGGATTCAGGTTTTTACTTTTATAAATTCAGTAAATCGAGCTTTTTGCTTCAAATCCTTCCCAGAAATTAAGGAAAGTAACATTTTCGTATTTTGATTTTCCTATCTTGATTATATTTTAATATTGGAAAAGCTTTATTAATAAATTTTTCCCTACAAAAACGAAGAAAATTCATCACTATTTTTATTAGAAATAAAAATTATCTTTTGTATTTTGAGAGTTGATATAATCCATTTTCCAATTAATGAGAAAAATATGCTGTAATATCCGATAAAGAAAAATAAAGCTTATTTCATAGAATAAATCCATGAAAATATTCCAATTACTATCATATAAAGAATATAGACACCTTTGAAGTAATCCATTTTGTCGTTCAATATCAATGCTTTTTATATCAATATGTTTAGAAAGTATTTATATGCGTTCATAATAATGTCGTATAGTTCTCTTAATGAGAAGAATAGTAAGAGTGGTGTCAGGTATTGTGAAATTTCAGTATTTATATAAAAATACAGAACAGGGAGAAATAATGCTCAATTTAATAATCCTTAAAAAGCTAGTCGAGAGAAATAGTTTAAAAGTCGATTCCTCCATACATTATGAGCGATATAAGCAATGATAGTTGATCCAATCAGAAGGAGATAATATATAAAATAACTTTTAGAAAGATTAGAATTCACCTAGGAAAACTAGTATTCCTCTTAGTCCCATTTGATATAAAAATAAATGAATCAGATACAGAGTCATGAATTCTGATAGTGGGATCGTTTTTATGCTATAATGGTCATTATAAAGATAACCAATTTCATATAAAGCATGGTGTAATAGGATAGAAAAGATCCCAAGTCCACTAATAAGTTGAGAAAAACTAATATGCTGTGTACAATAAGCATATATTATAGGAATAAGAACAAAAACAATATGTCAGTAAATATAGGCAGGAGATTTTTAGTTTTTACCCTACAGGTGATAAAGTATTTATATGGGGCATATTTAAGAAAGGTATTCATAATTTGTAAATTTAAGAGAGGTAAAATAGTGTTCTCGATATAGTCTATCATCTTGTGAAAGTAGTATGATGTTTACTTTTTCTAGTGTTTTTATGAAGATAGGAGATTGATGAGATGTCTTCTTTATTATCGGTATAGAAAGATATTTTTATAATCATTTAGGTTAATTCTATTATCCTTGAAAATAGATTCCTTTCTCCCTTGTAAATCTTCAGTAAAAGATCAAGTTAAAATATTGTGCTCAAGTTTACTGGCATAATAAGGAACAGATAAAATTCTGCTAAAATTTGTATTGGGGGTCAATGGATGCAGATACCAAAATTATAGTTTTTCACTTTTGTTTCTCAATAAGAAAAATGCTCATGATAATTTTTAGGTAGAAGGAAGAGAAAATATTGAGATTTGTTATTTCTTCTGTTTTATCCCGGAAAAACACTTCTTATAATCAATCTTGTAATATCAAGGTGAAAAATTTTCGAAATATTCAGGCAATGAGAGAAAAATGGTTTTTTCATCTTTTTATAATGTTTTGCTCGAAAGTTTACAGGCCCGTTCTCTAATAAATAATCTACGTATAGTTGTGTAGAATTTCCATCAATATGGGTTCCACAGACATCAAATAGTACTAGATTCATTATTTATATTAGTTGTCTAAAAATCCTTTTGTAGTTCTCAAATGTCTTTTTCCCATCGACGAGAAGATAAAAGTTTTTCAATTTCGTGTTGCTCAAATCTGAACTTTTTGATAGTCATGAGAACTCCTCATACGATAGCATAAGATGGAACGTTTTTGTAACTACTGTTCATGTCTCGATAATAGCTCAAGTACCAATGCTAACTCATGGGAGGATTATCGCTCAATGACCTATCCATACATCATGACCAATCGTAATTGGTTTACCTAAATCATATTTTTCGTTATTATTTCATTATATATCCTTTCAGGAGGATAGGTACTATAGTTCTTGATACTATGAGAACTATAGCTTAAAAAATAAGTACATCATCAGCTATACTACAAAAAGATCCAATTTCTATTGGATTTTTAATAGATCATCGAATTATTGCATTGCAAGTGTAGGTATATCTCCCAATAGATACCTTTCATAAGCAAAGTCCACCAGAGAAACGTTTTTCTCAAAAAGAGAGTTGTTTTGTAAGTATCTGGTGGAGTGTTACAAATTTACAAGATGAAAAATTTATTCCGTATTTTTCCCTAGTGAATATTTAATTATTTGTTGTACGATATTTGGTAGTATATTCCGAATAAATATAAATATTTTTGGAATTTTTATTTTTCATCGTTTACTAGTATTAAATAAAATATATTGGTTCTATATTGCATATTAGTTTCTTTGTCGAGTGAATTTATCTTTATCTTTTCAATCTTTTCAAGCAATACTTTTTATCTCTTTTAGAATTTTTATCTCTCCCCAGTTTGATCCAGTAAGACAAAAATATAGATTATTGAGATTCCAATTAGTCACTTTATTATTTCCCCGTCTATTTCCTTTATATAATCAAATATAATCAAAAATAATAACTCTCCTAGGATGCTCAAAAATAATCAAATTTTTATGATAAACTTCCGTTGTAATGAAAATCTACTTATTTCTGATAAATAAAGGAAAGCTTAAGCACCATAAAATCAAATAACTATTCCAAATCCCATTCCAGCTCCCTCGTAATCCAATTTAATTGCAAAATAAGTGAATAAAAATAGTGATAATTGTTCAGGTTGTTAAAAATTTTGACTCTTTTCTTTAATTCTTCAAAGTCCTGCCAAAACTGAAAAAGTTAAATACGGTTAGAATATTAAATATTATCAGCTTAAAGAGAATAGTTGACCAGAAAGTTGATACTTTTCTCCAAAAAGGAGAATGGCGATTTCAGATCCAAGTGTGATAAATAAAATAGAAAGACTTAAAGTCAGAATTGAAAAATAACTGTAGAAAAGGAAAGAAAAGAGGTCAAAAGTTTTGATCTTTGTAATTAATTCTGGAAACTATTGGAAAAATTAGTCACATGATTGGTCAAATGAGAATATTTCCAATATAAATAAACTCAAAATTGGCATAGTATCAGGCATTTTCAGCTCCGAGAAAAATAAATTACCATCTGCTGAATGATTTGTCAAAAACATTTTCAATATTTGCACCAATAAAAGCCCAGAGTGCATAGTTGCGATATCTCTTTTTAGCATGGGTTTATTTCGTTCAAAGCTTCCTGCATTACCGGATGTAGATATCCAGTAGAGAGTCGAGCACTTAAAACTCCTACACGAAGTCCTAAGAGCCAGTTTAAGCTGTATCGTTCAATACTTGCTTTGTTTGTAAAAACACTGTAAAACAGACAATGGATCGCATTCTAATAAAGTCTACAAATTGATAATCAAAAGTTTTTGAAAAGCAATGAAAATACTCTGCAATGTCTGAAAATATTTATTCCCAAAAATAAAGACAAAAAGTATTTTAGAATTATTTCAGCATTTGGGTTATGAAAATAATGATTAGCCAATCGTTCTCCTCCAAATCGAAGTCCACATGCTATAAGAACTGCAGTTGCTGTTTGAACTAAAAACTAAGCCAAACAATAGTTTTTGATCCAGTTATATTTTTCAATCCAAAATTTTAGGAAGAAAATACTGAAGACTTTCAGTCAGTCCTAAGATCGTATATACATTCAAAAAGTAACCAAACTGATAATACCATACAAAACTCCCACATCTTCTACGCTTACTTCTGAGAATTAGAGATCAAAAGCCTACTAAAGTATCCGCTGGTGCCACTAAATACGAAAAAGATAAAGCCAAAATCCCTTTTTTTGATTAGCTTTTTGACTCAGAGTTTCATCTTGAAGGAGGTCAGTTTTTTTGATTGTAATCCATGTATTAAAACGAAAAGAAGGAATATCCTCAAAATAGATCGTAATTTTCCCAGTATAATTTTGAGGTATCCCATTAAAAAAATAAAGGTATAATTTCAGCTTTCTGTTAAAATTTTTAGTGTCACTTTCAGAACCTGTAAAGACTGATCTTTGTCCCCAGAAGGAGTATAGATTTCTGAAAATTGTAAGCCAAGAAAAACTTGGAATAAAAATATACTTTTTACTCTATCTCATGCGAATAAGTACTTTTTGAATGAATTGGTTTTCCCTGAGAAAAATCTGATTTTCTTCCCTTTACTCAGGACGTATCCATTTGTTTCACAAAAGTGATTTATCAAGTGAATATAGTAAAAACCATCATCCTCAAAGGAGTCATAGAATGAAAAGGATAATCCAAAGTAATCTTCAATATTTCCTTTGCATAGTTATCAAGAGGATAAATTACCAACTCTTTGCAAATCTTAAAGTCTCCATTCGTAAAAAGCCTAATATCTTTGATTCCATATCTTACGGCAGCAAGTCTGTTGATTCCCATACCAAAGGCAAAACCGTTCGTCCTTCTTCAGGATTGACTCCTGCTTCTCTGAGTACATTAGGATGGATCATTCCAGCTCGAGGATTTCCATTCGATTTTGGACATTTCTTTGGCTCCAGTTTTTTAGATTGGTGTATTCATATCTGGTATCGATTTCAAAACCAGGCTCTACAAAAGGGAAAAACAGGTCTCATTCTGATTTCTACTTCTTTTTGTAGAGCAGCAGAGAGAAATCTTGTAATTACACTTTTGAAATGTCCGATACTGATATTCTTATCAATATAGATCCCTCAAACTGATAAAACATTGTATCGTGCGTTGCATCTACATTTCTCAAAATCTATATACTCTTCCTGGTAAAACAGCCTTGATTGGTACTCCATACTTTTTAATCACATAATTTCTGACCTGCAGAGGTGTGAGTTCTCAAAACATAATTTTCTCCTCTTTCATCTTTTCTCAGCCACATAAATCGTATCGTGCATTTCAGTAGCAGGATGGGGAAACTGAATATTTACAGCTTCAAAAATTTTCAAACTTGCTCACAATCTCCGTTCCACTTTTCTACGATAAACCCCATATCCTGAGCGATCTCTTCAAGCTCTCTTCTCACTTTCGTAAGCAAAAGAAAAATGTCCTTCCTCTGTCTAGTTCCAGAAGCGAAATATCTACGTTTCTTTTTCTAGCTGTGCATTGATTTCAAGCGTCTTGGAGTTCGTTACAATTTTGCTTTGGTAGGCGTCTTGAAGGCTCGTGTCTCATGCTGGAAAGTTTTTCCCTCCTTGTTCTTTTTCTCCTCAGGGCTGAGCGTTGCGAGTCCTTTCAAGGCTTCGAGTCAGCTTTTCCTTTTTCCTAAAATATTCTTGATACCGAGTTTCCAGGTCAGAAAGGGCTGGTGATGGCATGAAGCTTTTGGAGTAATTCTTCATCAATTCACGCATGATCATAGTTTAAAGATAAAAACTGACCTCAAAATTTCAGCATTTACTTTTGTCTTTGCAAGGTGTATTTCTCACTAATGCTTCTTCTAAAAGCAATCGGAAAATGAAGAGCTGATATCTTTTCTCTTTGGTCCTTTTCCCTTTCTCTTTGTCCTCCTCTTTACACCAATCCAGTTACTAGGTAAAAGCTCAAAAAGCTTCCACATCCTGAGTGGAATCACTATCAAATAGATCAAAAACTCTAAAACTCGATCGTAATTCCATCAAATGATCAAGAAAACTGAAATTTAGCATGGTGTTTTACTTCATTTTGCAGATATTTCAGTCAGGTGACAAATTTAGCTCTTGGATTATGACATGTGTCATAGATCCATTCTTTGAATCCTCTTCCAATAAAGTAAGTAGGGCGAGGCTAATAGTCTCATTGATTTTCTATATTGATTTTTATTTTAGTTTTATATTGCATTGAAGTATATCAATATCCTTTTCAAAAATCAACTAAATGATGATATAGAAAAGCCAGAGGGTTGTACTCAGCTGTCAAAGTCAAGAACTTTATCTATCAAATTCTCGACTTGATCAAAGTAAGGCTGCTGTACCATCAGCCACTTGAACAGTTCCTTTTCCACCATAGGCACAAAATACATCATAGTTGGAAATGTGAAGATCATGATAAAAGTTCATGATCTGGGGTTTTTCTTGAGAAACAGTTGTCCATTTGTTAAGAAAATTCTTGGAACTTATTTCTCTGTTTGATTTAAGGCCTTTTTCTAAAGCCTTGGTTAATTCCTCTTACTCCATACTTAATTTTAATTGATTTTATTATTTTGTTTTTCTTTGATCTTTCAGATTAATTAGCCAGACATAGCGTAATGTCATAAAAGATTCATCCGTAGCAGTTCTACTGACTTATCTGCGTGGCTTCTTTCTCTTAGTTGTTGATCCATTTCTAAAACCCTATTCCGATAAAGGAACAGAGCGAGGTTAATAACCCCGAAATAAAATTTAATTCTCATACATTTTATGTCTAAAGATTTTTATATTGCATTGGGGAAGTATATCAATATCCTTTCACAACCTAAATGATGACATTTTTCAGAATTTATATCATAAAGAATGCAGATCAAGCTCTACAACACCCTCACTCGTGAGAAAGAAGACTTTATCCCACTGATGCAAGATCCCTAACTATCCAGGAGAGAAAAGGATTTTGTAGGAACGTATTCTTGTGGGACGACCGTCTATTATACCCACATATTGGAAATCTCAGAGCGACATTTATTGCGGATTTGAGTTAGGAACGTGCTGGAAGTATTTTTGGCTATCCGTCAGCGGTGATGAATATTACGGATGTGGGACATTTGGTTTCGATGGAGATGAAGGAGGATAAACTAGAAAAGGAGCAAAAGAGACGGAATCTCAGCTTGAAGTCGCAAAATATGAAGAAATCTTTTCTCACTGCGATGAACGAGCTGAATATTCAGACTTTGATGTGATGCCAAGGGCGACCGAGCATGTTGCCCAGAGCAAATCGCGACTTGTGCAGAGCCTAGAAGCAAGGCTGCTCTCACGAAGTTCAGGTGATGGAATCTATATGGATACGAGTAAAAAGTGAGGACTATGGGAAACTCATGGGACCAAACTACAGGAAGCTTGAGGACTGGCAGGGGCGTGTTGATATGAGACAGAAAAATCCAGACCGGTTTCGCTTTGTGGAAGTTCTCTCCAACAGATGAAAAAGGCAGATGGATACGAGGATTCTCCATGCGAGTTGGTTTCCCTGGTTGGCATATAGAATGTAGTGCGATGTCCTTAAATATCTTGGTGATCAGTTTGATATTCATCGTGGAGGAGCCGGATCATATCACGGTTCATCATCAGAGTAAGAGATTGCTCAGTCAGAGTACTGATTTTGAAAGAGAAGCCGTGGGTGAAATATTGGGTGCACAATGAGTGCAGGTAGATGGAGGAAAAATGGGTAAATCACTCGGAAATATCTACTCTTTGGGAAGATATTAAAAGCCAAAGAGCTATTCTCCTTGATTTGAGATATTTCTATTTCAAAGCCCAGTAGCTGAAACTTTCAAAACTTCACTTGAGGCTTTAGAGCAAGCCAAAGAAATGAAGAGGCTTAGGTCTAATCCCAAAGAAACTCAAAATCTGAGCTCAAAGCTTCTAATCAAAGGCAAAGTGCTGAAGATTGGAAAGCTTCGCTTTCGAGTGGAGCCCTTGCACAATCAATCTCAATGCACTTAAAGCAACTGCTCAGACTTTCATTCCTGCGCTTTCCCAAGTCGAAGTGAGACTGTTACCACTATCTTCCAGAATTGAAGAAAAAGGATTCTAAAAATCTGACTTTTTCTGCGGAAACTCCAGTAGATCAGGAAAGTCCCAGAAGCAGTCGTTTCCCTCGCCGAGCAGAAAACAAGCCAAAAGCCGAGAAAAATTATGCTTTAGCTGGTGAACTTAGAACTCAAAGTGCACGCAAAGTGAGGCTGGGAAAATGAAGATACTAAAGAGAAGGCTGCCAGATTGACTATCAAGAATTAAGAGCTGTCATTTTGAGGAGTGAGTTAAGAAGAGATTCTAATATTAGCTCTTTGTTTGGCAATAATATGAAATTTACTCTTTAAAACGTATGGCAAATTTTAGATTGAAAAATAAAGTAGTGATGACGCAATTATCAATATCGTGAAATAAGAGCTTTGAAGATTCTTTCAAAAACATTAATGCTGTTCTTGATGAGATTTTATGATGAGTTTCTAACAGTGTTTCTAATTATGAGAAGTTTCAACTTATAAAGTTTAGTATTACATTTTAATTATGGTTGTTATCCTTGCTTCATTTTATATTTTCATTATTATGAAAAGGTTTGTTGACATTCTTGCGCATATAGTTTGTATATGATTTTGAAATATGAGGGACAATCTAGATTGAATTAAGTCATTATATACAATATGTAGAGAAACAAAGGAGAAAACATAATCTTGAAAAAGATAAAGAATAAAATTTTAGTATTAAAATATGCTAATTACTTTGAGAAAATCAGTGAAATAATTTTGAAGTCTTTGGTGTTTTATGTGTTTTGTTGTTTCATTAATAGGATTTATTATCTGAATATTCGGATTGACTTATTTGTTTTGAGATTATTAAGTAATAACTATCAATAAAAATAGTGATATATATGCATACTTGCAGGATTACTAGGAGATAGAGAAGGGCAGGGTTTGCGCTCTCGGAAAAGCGCGTTTTCCTTTTAATTGCTGACAAGCTATGATGATGAAAAGAGTGTATTGACTCTGAGGTTTCAATAGCCGGACTCCATCTATTTATACTTTCAGCTTGTGAGAGAGGGTAAAAGCTGAATCTTCACTTTCGAGGACGAATATTTCCAGGGACTGTCGTATCTTGAACCGTTTCACACACTCTACTAGTGGGGCTCCAGGATATAAAAGTGGATCTGGGGATATTTTCTTGAAGTTTTTCAAACTTAAGTCAGGCTTCCTTGAGGTTTTTGCAAGTGCCAATAAAAGCTTGTTTCCAGTAGAGCTTTGTAATGACAAGATTATAGCTTTCAATCGTGTGTTGCAGAAAGCGCCAGTTGAAAATCAGCCAGTAATGGGCAACAGTCGTTGAAATGAGTTCAGCTCATGGAAGTTGCTTTGCAGGGGCACGCAACCTTCGTGAAGTTTGTCCAGCAGGTGCTGCTCAAGAAAATTTTCTACTTGGTGAAGTAAAAGCGTGCTCAGGAGCAGGGTTGTAAATTTTAATCAGCTTGCTTTGTTGCGAAAAATTATTTATCAGCAGAGGAGAGGCTAATTTATTAAAGAATTTTCATTTTGAGGAGAAAACCGATCTAAAGGATGGCTAGAGGAGCGGATTTAGGATAGAGGTCGTAGCTTCACTTAGAATTCTCCTTCATCCCTCAGAGCGATTCTTTAAATTTACTAACTCCAGCTAAGGGATGATCAGGGAAGCCTGTTAGGCTCAGCCCTTAAGGTCACAATATTCAAATCCACGATCTCCTAGCCCATTCAAACATTGCATGTTTAAGATAATGGTGTCATCCCATAGTGGTGTACTTTCTATCAGTAAAATCAATAGAGATAGACAATAGATCCATGAGTAAAGGAACAAAATCACTTCCAAGCAATAATTTGTCCATCAAGCTCAGAAACGAAAATATTTCAGCATTGTTTTTCTTCTAGAACTTGCAAGAGTTTTAGAGTATTGAAGCTTTGTAATTGTGAGAAATCATTTTCCACCGGCAGTAGTCTGCCATCTTTCAGGTATCGTAATCATCATGATCTCAAAGTCTGAGCTTTGATCCCTTTTTAATAAGCTACTCTATCAGCATCCACTATTCATTTCTGAAAGCAACTGTTCGTCCTTTTACTCAGATTTATCATAATGGTTTGTTTGAGGCATATTTTCTTTCGAAATGCAAGTTTAATGCAGGGGTTTCTTTGTGGATAGAGCTTTCTGAGCATGTTCTCTCATAGATCTTACTTTCCCTACAATATTATTCTGCTCTCTTGCTCAGGGCATTATCAAAACTTGTAATTTCATTGAGTCAAATCTAAGCTGATATTTCCCCATCCAAATTCTTTTTGAGTAAGTCTTCTTGCTTCTTCCGATTACTTGGCATTTCTAGTCCGGTTGCACCTGAAATTCCCTAAAAGTAAACGGTCAGATTTTTGTTTGGGTGAGTAGAAATGTTCCTTTCCAAAAATTCTCGTAAACCCATGGAGGGTTTTTCATAGATTTCTACTTGAGGGTTTCTCAGATCCAGGCTTTGATAAAGTGAGATACATCTTCTGAAAATGAGGTGATAAATAGACGTATAGAAAAGGGAGTTTTGTGTAGTAAGTTTAGTAGTTTTGACTGGCAGGCTTTTCGAGTCAATGCGTTTTTAGAGTTTCTATTCCTTCTCCTTCCCTTAGCCGAAAGAAGATAGGATTAGAACGAGGTGAAGCTCTCTCCGGCTAATTCAGCTCTTCATTGATCAAATCAATCTTATTAAACACCAAAATCTTTTCCTGATTCGCTCCAATATCAGACAAAACCCTGATGCACAACCTCAATCCTCTCCTCTACAAAAAGGATCGCCTCGCATCAATCACATGGAGCAACAAATCTGACTCCAATACTGTCCTCCAGTGTAGAAGAAAAGGACTTAATCAGCTTCGGAGGCAGATCGCGAATAAAACCTCGATCGTATCATTGAGCAGAATCTCCTTTCCAAGTCAGGGTTTGAGGATTGGTAATCAAATAGCATTTCCCGACATTCGTTCCAAGCGTTGCAAAGAGTTTATTTTTCGGCTAAAAACGCCTTTTTGGTCATTGCATTGAGGAGAGAAGACTTTCCCGCATTGGTATATCAAACAATCCCAATCGTAGGTATTCCCCTTCTTTCTTTACGAGCATCACGATGGAGCTTTTCTCATCTGTTCGTATTCAATCAGTTTTTTCTATTTTCCCTACTTTTTCTCCTTCAAGTGCCTTTTCATCCTCTCAGTATTGGTCTCTCCGATTCCTCTGGGTTGCTCCTGCCTCCGCTTCCAGAGCTTCCTCCTGCCTACTCAGCTCCATTCCCATTCCATAAACTCGGTCCCATATGCTTAATCGCTGCAAGTTCAATCTGCAATCTCGCTTCTCCTCTGCATGTTTCTCAAAAATTTTCAAAATCAGATCAATTCCTGTCCCAAGCGACCATTTTGTCTTTGAGATTATGTTCTTCACCACGAGACGAGTTGTTCGTTGATCTGATAGATTTGTGAGAGGTTTAAGCGCATTTCCAATGATCAGCAAATTTGCGTTTAAGCGGAGCATATCTGCGATAATTTCTTCTAGTTTTTCCTTTTCCGACATAGGTTTTGAGATCTGGGAAATCTTTTTCTGATATTTCTGCAAAACGACTATTCCACCATAGGTATTCACAAGGTTTTCAAGCTCTTTCATCCCTATCTTCAAGGAGTGCTTTTCGAAGTCTGTTTATCTACAATATCTGCGAGAAAACGCGAAGTTCTGGCTGTTGTTCTACCTGCATAATAGTTCACAAAATCTAAAATCTGATTTTTACTTATGGGAAAGTATATGAAACTCAGTCTTTAATTGCAAGGGCAGTCGATTTTATTAATATAAAATGTTAATACTTTTGTCAGGATTTTGTTACTATTGGAGAAATTAGGTTTTGATGCATCAAAAATATCTCTTTTTATTTCTTAAGATATAAATAATGATATCATAAAGAAAATATCAATTCTAACTAACAATAAGAAATGATATATTTCCTTATAATTCTCGTAAGAAATATTCAGATGAAAAAATAACAAATAATTGAAATCAGTTTTCAACAATAAAAGAAAATGTGAAAAAATTGACCTTTTCTCTCTCTGAAAAGAGGATAAACAATATTTGTGATAATACTCACCAAATATATTCACAAAGGAATCACAACTAATTGCATTTGTTTGAGAGATACTTTCAGAGAACTCTTTTTCCTAAGAAGTCAAAAGAATATGAAGAAGAAAAATTTTGCACATCATAATGGCAACTTTCAACTCACTCAAAAGTGATTCATCAGAAGAAGCAAGAAAAAGAATCATATCATAAGGACAAATAAGGACCCGTAATGAAAAATACGCAATCAACAAGAGTATTTTTGGCAAAAATGTAATAAAGCGTGAATTACTATTCGTAAGTGATTCTCAAAACCACACCTGATAGAATAGAAAGACAATACGAGTGCTAAAATAATTGTTTCAAATGTCATCAATAAAAACAGAATTTCGACTCCATCCCCAAAGCAAATACTCATAAAAATAAGATATATACCACTAATCAAACAATAGCACTCAAAAAATTTTTAGGAAATGGCATATACGATGAATGATATATAAATCTAATGTGCTAGAAGATAAAAGAATCTGAATGGAAATTCAAGCAAACTATTTTACAATATCATTTCAGATTTCCTCCATATTCTCTATAGGCAAAAAATCTTTCCCAAAAATTTGACATGTTTTTGCTTTTTATATAAAAATTAGTTTTTGTATTTTTATAGCTACCTTACAAACATGAAAAATCAATGGAAAGAGTTGGGGCTCTTCAGGCAAGATTTCACAAAGATTTGGGACAAGGATTATCATCACTTAAGTGAAGGAGAATTGATAAAAGCTTTTAATGCTTCAAATTTCTTCATCGTAATTGGATTTATGTTGGAAAGCTTTGTCTGGCTCTTGTTTTAAGTTTTTCTACTTTGATGGAGATGGGAATGGAACTCCAAATAACCGTGAACTGTCTATCACTTCAGGAAATTTCCACTTTAGAATGTAGAACTCAAGAACGAAATAGTCTTAAAAGCTGAATGTAAAGGCTTCTATCATTAAAAGGGGCAAATTATGCAAATTATGAAAATAATACTGATTATACACAATTTTATACCGTGCTTTTTGGTGGAAATTACAATGAGTGGCTGGAGAACTGATTTAGGAAGTCATTATGGGTAGATATTGCGACAGCAAAGGGAACTCCTCCTTTTATGCTGTTGCGGATGGAAAGGTTTATTTTGCCGGGTCAACAAGCAGGATATTGAAACGTTGTAAAAATTGAATTTGTTTTATCAAGGAATTAGGTATTTCGCAGTGTATGGACACATGGATAGTATTAGTGTAAAAGGCAGGAGAAACCGTTAGTAGAGTCATCTGAACAACAGGAAATAGTGGAACTACAATGTGAGGTTTAGGAGGGTATCATGTACATTTTGAGGTTGATAAAGGAGATAAAAGGAAGACCGGTTTATGCTTTCTACAACTGTCCTGATATCAAAATGAGGAGTTGAAGTTATCAATCAAGGACTTTGTAGGACAGAAATGTTTAATACAACAGTTGATCCGATTGCTCTTCTAGAAAGTGCAAATGCTAAGCTTCCGCATCCAATGCCTCCAATTAAATCAGAATCAGAACAACACTCGGCTCCTGATACTGGGTAGATACTGCAAATCGCGATCAGTTTTGAAACTTGCTAAGTTTTATTTAGATAGTCCGTATCAGCTTGGAGCAACAGGGAGACACTTCAGGAACCCAACAGACTGTAGTAAATTTACTCAAAATGTCTTTTGCAAATGTGGGTATTGAGCTGGAAAGAAGTTCTTCTGATCCAGGCTCATCAATTCTCAAACGGAGGATATTGGTATGATGAAATTTCAGAGCTGGGCAGAAGTCCTGAGATTTGATCTTCTTTAAAGGCACGTATAGTGCAGGAACCGAGATTACTCGCATGGGAATTTTTGCTGGAAATGGAATGATGATTCATGCTGGAACTCAAAAGTAGAAAATTGTTCCATTAAATGGCTGTGGAAAGGCATTTTTAAGGGTTTTTGATCATTTAAATATCTTAATGCTAAGTATAATAAAGAAGTTGCACAGAAAAATTTTAAACTTTTCAAATAGTCTTCCAAATAGTAAGTGATTGCCAGAGAAAAATCTGAATCTCTCTTACGAGATTAAAACCGAAATAAAGACTCCTCAGTCTCAACCAACCCTTAAACCTTGATTAGAAGAGTTGATTAGTCTAATATACAGTAAAAGCTTTGATGGTATTTGAAGCAGTTTTTCTCGGAATGGAATGTTCATCTTAAAGGAGATCGTTCTTCTCAGATCAAACAGGAGAAAGCAGAATTTTTACTCTAGAAATTACAAAAGCTAATGGTGATAAATTTAATGGAATACTGAAACAGCCGATTGTTCTCGTAGCTAATAGTACAAATATTACGATTGAGACCGGTTGCAATTAGCCTTGTAAAAAGATGGAAAAGTAGAAATCAAGCTTACTGCAAAACCAGATTGGACACGTCTATACTGCAATCAATATGGGAACCAATAGAATGTGAGGAATGAGTATGCAGGTAATGTAAAAGGAAATTAGAAATCAACATAATTTAAGGTCGTTTAGCTACATATAAAAGCGACCTTTTTATTTTTATAGCATTTGTACTATGAAAGTTCTCGTCCTTATGGTGGTAGTTCATCATTGAAATATCAGCTTTTTAATATGGAAAATCAGACAGTCCTTGCAAAGGGACTTGTTGAGAAGTGGAATAGAGGTGGTAAAATAAAACATAAGACCATATCTGGAGAAAAACATGAATTTGAAGGGTTTCTTGAAAATCATGAGATTGCTCTCAATAAGGTGCTTGATCTTCTTGTAAATAAAGAGTTTTGAGCTTTGGATAGTTTGGAAGAGATTAATGCGATTGGACATAGGGGTGGTACATGGAGAGTACTTTAACATCTGTTCTTGTAGATGAAGAGGTGATAAATTGAAAAAGCTTTTTGATCTAGCTCCGCTTCATAATCCCTGCAAATGTTAGGAATTGAAGCTTATGAAAAGATTCTTCCTGGAATTCCCTATTATGTTGTCTGTGATACTTCTTTTCATCAAGTATGAAGCCTGAACATTTTCTGCTAAAGCTATCCTTATAGATAGTAAGAAAAGTATCAGATTAGAGATATGTCACATGGGACTTCTACAAATACGTAAGTCAGAGAATGGCTGAAATTTTTGGGAAGATCAGATTTGAAAAGTATTATTACTTTGTCATATTGGAAATGGAGCCAGTGTCACAGCAATCAAAGATGGAAAGGTTGGCGAGAAACCTCTATAGGGACTTACTCCATTAGAAGGGTGATTAGAACAAGATGTGGAAATATTGATCCTGCAGATTGTTCCGTTTGTAATGAAAAGAAAAACCTGACTCCAGATGAAATAGATACGATTATGAATATTCAGGAATCCTTGGAGTCCTCTCAGATAAGCAGTGATCATAGAGATATTGAAGGGGATATGCTGAGTGAAAAGAAAGAGAAGTGATGGTAATGAAGATGTATACTAACGCTATCTTAAAGTATATTTGAAGCTATGCTGCTTTATTAGAAGAGTTGATGCTATTGTTTTTACTGCTGGAGTGCTTGAAAAGTTTCAAATTCTTAGAAAAGCTTCTTGCTGAAAGCTTGGACGATTAGGAGTGGATTTCGATGAAAGTAAAAATAATTTTAGGGAGAGAGAGAGTTTGACTACCAGAGCAGAGTAAAAGTTCAGCTCTGGGTAATTCCTACAGATGAGAGTTGATGATTTCAAGAGATACTTGTGAACTTACAAAATAAGAACTTCTTAAATACTGGTCGTGAGGATCAGTGTAAATCACTAATCCGTATGTTGAGATTAGTTTTGTCTTATTTTCCATATTTCCTATACGTACTTCGAGTCTTTCTTCAATTCTCAAAAAGCTGGTTATATTCGCGATTCTATCAGTTCTCCGAAGCAGATCCAGTCTTGATAAATCCGGTATTCATCGCAACAGCAAGATCAGCGATAAAGGTATCTTCAGTTTCTCCTGATCTGTGAGAAGAAGATTGATCTCATACCGTTTTCGTGAGCCATAGTGATGGCATCAAGGGTTTCTGATACTGATCCGATTTCGGTTAAGTTTGATCAATATTGAGTTTGCATTCCTTTATCAATTCCCATCTGAAGTCTTGTGATTGGTTACGAAAGGTCATCTCCTACAAGCATAATCTTCTCTCCCAAAGCATCAGTCAGCTTTTTCATCCTTCAAAGATCATCTTCAGCCATTCCATCTTCAATGAGAGATGATCGGATATTTCTCACACCAATCCTGATACAAAGCAACAAGTTCATCAGCAGTCAGCTTTTTCTTCCTCCTGCAAGATCATACATTCCTCCTTATAAAACTCGCTAGAAGCTACATCCAAAGCTAATGAAACCTTTCCAGTATAACCAGCCTTTTCAATCGCTTCAACAATCACTTGGAGCGCCTCCTCGTTAGAACCGAGATTTGGAGCAGATCCTCCCTCATCTCCTACAGAAGTCGCAAGCCCTTTTTGCCTTCAAATCGCTTTTTAAGTTGTGGAAAACTTCAGCTCCACATCTGAGTCCTTCATGGAAATTAGGTATTCCCATTAGGAATAATCATAATTCCTGAATATCAACATTATTATCCGCATAGAGAACCTCCATTGAGAATATTCATCATTGGGTAAGGAAAGTGTAGTTCCTTTTCCTTCTCCAAGATATTCATAGATCCATTGTCCTTCCACTGCAGGCTCCTACCTAATGCCATACTGAGCTCCGAGGATTGCGTTCGCTCCAAGCTTGGATTTGTTTTGGGTGCCAGTCAAGCTCAATTAAGGCTATCTAAAGCTCTAAAAAGAATCAAAAAGTCTGATTTTTCAACTGCTTTTTGCAATTGTAGTATTCACATTTCTACCACTTTCAATGTCCCTTTCCCAAGGTATCTACTCTTGTCTCCATCTCTGAGCTCCAAAGCCTCATGCACTCCTGTAGAAGCTCCAGAAGGAACTAAAGCTCTATGCATTACGCCATTTGCGAGGTCAATTCTACTTCAACAGTAGGATTTCCTCTAGAATCAAGCACTTCTCTTGCTCGCACTTTTTGAGATAGTATATACCATATTTCTTTTTGTAAAAATAAAACTAACAACTTTTTAGACTAAGGTTTTCCCTATATAAGTACAAGTCAAAAACGAGATCGTTTCCTGTCAAAGGGGTTGAGAGTTTTATCCTGCTGCCACGAGTTTCCTGATCTAGCCTAATAATATGATCTGCAAACTGCAAAATATCCTCATCATGCTCAATCATCAGGATCGTATCTCCCTTTTCCAAAATCTTTTAGCACTTTTCAAAAGCCTTTTCAATATCCACGGGATGTAGTCAACTGTTGGTTCATCAAGGAAATAAACTGTATTTCCCCTATATTCTTTCAAAAGATGCTTTACGAGCTTTAATCTCTGAGATTCTCCACCAGAAAAGGGTATGTGCAGGCTGTCCCATCTTGAGATAGCCAGAGTCCGATTTCTACCATCAGTTCTAGTTCCTGTTTGATATGATCCATTTTCATGGAAGAGTCAAAGCTTCGTAGATATACATATCCAAAAATCTGACTAATCGTCGTCCCCTCTCCAAGTGATGGCGAGAATTTCAGGTTTATACCTCTTTCCTTGACAGAGCTCACAAGGAACATAGGTGTCAGGCAGAAACTGCAACTCAATCTTTTTGTAGCCGTACCCATTACAAGCGGGGCAGGCACCTTTTTCAGAATTAAAGCTGAAATGCGAGGTTCGTAAAGCCTAAATATTTCGCTTCGGTCGTTCCTGCATGAAGAGGACCTGATTTTGTCAAAGACACTCACAAAAGTTGCAGGGCAGCTTCTCGGAGGTTTTTCCCAGTGCTAGACTGGTCTACATAGATCATATTTTTGATCTGTTCGTGTCCAGTGATTTTTCTACTCCGATATCTTGGTAAAATTCTTGCAATGCGAGATTCTCAAAATGGGCATATTCCTCAGCTCTCATCACAGGAGCAGTAGATTTCCTCCCAGCTCAAACCCTTTTTCCAAAGTTGAAGTCTGATATAACTCTGCACAATTTCTGCTTATCATTTAAGGAATCTATACAATGTCGTGTACATCAAGGTCGTTTTTCCAGCTCCAGAAGGTCCAGTGATCACCGTAAAACTTCAGATTCAACAACATCAATGTTCTTGAGATTATATTTACTCGCGTGCTTGATCTGTACTCGGTCGTGGCTTGGACTGTGCTCAAAATCAACTTTCACTTTCTTTTTCCCGTAATGTAGTCGAGTCAGCGTTTTTAGCCTTTAGAAAATCTTCATAGCTTCCGTTAAAATCAGCTCTCCACCGAAATCTCGAGCTCAGGACCGATTTCTACCACACAATCCGAAGCCTTGATAAATTCCTCGTATGCTCGACTCGATGATGGGTATTCCCCATCGCCTTGAGTTTCTGAATAGAGAGCGATCGCCTTCTTTGATTTCTCAGGTATCAAGACCAATCGTCGGCTCATCCAGCACATAAATAATCCCCAGTCAGTTTGTTTTCCCGAGCTGTTTTATGGTCTTAACCTCTGAATTTCCCTCCAGAAATCGTATCTACCCCTCTTTTGGGCATTAGATAGCCATGTCCAAGCTCCTGAATCGTTTTGCCCTATCCAAAGAAGCGGATTAAAGAATCTATCAAAGGAGATTTCAAGGTTTATTACACGCTTGTTTAAAAGGTCTAAAAAGCTGATCAGATGATTCAGCTCATCCTCTGTAAATCTCGAGATATTTACCTTTCAAAAGCTGTTCATCTGCTGGTCTTGCAAAAAGGTAAGCCTTCTTGATTGATAAAAAGCAGAAGGGATCAATGCTTCAACTTCGTCTTTGCAGAGCAAAACCAACCAATCCAGAGTCTTCATTTTTAACCGTTTCGTCGGTTTTTCCAGTTTTTGTGGTTTTCTGGATTGCTTCAGTCGTTTCCTCCCCTGCAATAATCATGTTCAAACACAAAAGCAGTGCAAACTTTCCTTTTTAAGCCCTAGAACCCGAAACAATGCGGACAGCTCTTCATACTGAGCATCGCGAAAATCAACCGTCAAAAGCCCTTTTTGCATATTGATCTTTGATGATTTCTTCAATTCCGTGATATTTGATGCTCGTTCGTTTTTCCTCAGCTATTGACTCTCAAAAGCTCATCATCTCCTCAATAATCCATTCAAAAACCATTCTACTGGTTGATCCGCTCGTTTTCTCACCATGCTGTATTTCTCACAGAGCTTTTCTCAAAACAGACTGTCAAGGTTGCTTTCTCTCCATGGCAGAATCGCCTCCAAAAAGCGGACTTTGAGGGATCAATGATTTTTATCGTATTTCCACCTGCAAAATCTCACCAAGCCCCAAACAATGCGGACAAGCTCCTTCCTGTCTATGGGAGAAAAATGCTGAGTCATAAATTCGGGATAGGTGATATTACAGTTTGGACAATACATTTTATCAGTAAACCGCTGAATTACTGGCTTTGCCCTTACTTTTCGCTCATCAGAGTGGAGAGTCAGTTTTTCTCTTGAAATTTCAATATTCGCTCAAAAGTCAGAAGAAACTTGCTTTTTCGGAAGTCTGATTTTCTAGTTCTTTACTGCTTTCTGTGCTGTAGATTCAGAAATTTCTTGGTCTCAGCAAGGATTTGATGATATCTTCTTTCAATCTGCCCGAGTTTCTGCTCTTCCAAAGTCAGGCGATCAAAAGATTCCATAGCTCTGAAGCGGAAAGCATAGCTCTCAGGAATATAGCTCTTCTAGGTAAAAATATTCAATCGGATCTTGCTTTTCCAGGATTCTGAGAAAGGAGGAGATATCTCGTAAAACCTCAGCCTCTGCTACTTTTGTTTTATTATTTTGACAAATTTCAATAATTCGACTTTTCTGAGAACTTTCCTTTCTTTTTCAAAGATAGATTTTTCTGCCCTTGATAGAGTCAGTTTTGATCGTATCCATGATCTGATCAATGGTCTTTCGGCTCAATCTTCGCACCGCAGTGATAACAGTAGAGTATCCACCAAGCTTTGCAAATAGCAACCTGATATGATCATCAATTTCTATAAAGCGTTCCCACGGTGGATCTTGAATTTCCACTTCTTTTGTTCTGCTCAATTTGCAATCGCGGGAGAAGTCCGCTTCTGATAGTCAATCTCTGGTCTATCTCCAAGGTTGAAAAACTGCCTAAGATAGCTGGAAAGCGATTCAATATACCTGTATTGTCCCTCTTTATAAATAGTTTCAAAAAGCCAGAGGATTTCTAGACCACTCCTCAAGTGATGGTAATGAGCTTATTTTCTGGTAAAAGTGAGATCAATATCTTTTGAGGTTATGGGTTCTGATCCCTTGAAAGACAATTTCTTCTTCGGAAAAGAGCGAGGTTTTGGCTTCTATTGGGCGTATTCAAAATGTCAGCTTTGAGATCAGTGCCTTTGGCATTGCTTTTATTCAGAGATAAATCCTAACTTTGAGGCATAGCTAAATTAAATGGAAATGCACAATAGTTTTCGGGCGAAAATTTGCTGTCCAAATTTTCAGATTATACTTATCTTAAGTATTTTTAGCATAATTTATGTGTATAGTAGAGCAGACTTTAGAAATCCCTTTTCAAGAAATAACCCGCTATGATAAGAGACTTGAAGAAAGTCTCTGCTTCTTTAGTTCAAATTCTTGATGAGAAACCGATATGAAAAAGGTTTTTACGGAGATGTTTCTGAAGTATTGTTACGTTTATAAAGGCAAAAAGCTTCGTTTCGCAAAATCGTTTGACTCACAAGACGCATGTATACTCACATTTAAGATATCAAAAAGTGAAGGAAAGCAAAACACGCAAACTCGGACAACCTATAGAGGCATCGATAGAAGCAGCTGAAGTTTTGTTGACACTCCAGAGTACAGATGGTTCACTTCTCTTTTCTCCTCATACTGTAGATCAGGATAGAGTAAAGCAAAATCTGGTGCATATGAAAAATGAGCAATAAAGATGCTTTCTAACTGAACGGAGGCTTATTCACTTCTTGTTAAGTGAGTCAAGAGCAGGGAATTTTGTGTTGCCCTGGGATGCTTACTCAGTAAAAGAGCTGGAGAACTTTCTCTCTTGTCTGCAGATTTTTGATCAAATTTCTTTGTGGAAAAACACCTTCTATGCAATTAAGACTAGAAGATAGTATTAAAGAGTTTTTGGTTTCTTATCTAGAGTAGATGCTTACTTTTGGTTTGGGATATGGGAAGGAGGTTTTTAGTCTTCTTAAAAAGAAACAAGAAAAATGAGAAAATATACTTTCTATATATAGATATTCAGTCTCTTATCGTTGGTGTAACTTTATTCGAGGAGGAATAAAAACTTATAAATTTGCAAAATTTGAGAGAGCGAAAGCTACAATTAAAGTCAGATTTTATCTTTGAAAAGATTGACGATGGAGTCTATCTAAAGGAACTCAAGCTTGGAAATCCCGTTATTATCTGCCTTTTCCACTCTTTTCTTGGAGCAATTGTTTTGTTTGTTTATGGAGTTTCTTATTTTCAAAGAGAGAAATGGTTTGAGTTAGAGCCAGGAAATTCAGATTAAAAATCAGGATGTGATCGTATCAAAATGGGCTTTAAAGAGTTTCTTGCTATCAAAAGAATTGGACGTCGACAATCACTTTACCATGGAGTGATTATGTGAGAAAATTCTTGGTATCCTTGCACAGGTGAAGGGTAGTAGAATAGAGGAAATGTTTTTATTATCTGTAGGTAAATTTGGAGAAAACTTTCGCTTGGGAAGGAATTGTAACACGAAACCTCCAAGGCTCACCTATCTTGCTCCCAGTGGAGGATCTGGTCTTTCTCTCTAAGATGGGTTTAGCGGTTGCAGAATTTCTCAGATATTACTATCAGAAATACAGAGAAAGAGTGAAGGAACGCAGAGGTTTTCAGTTCACTTTATCTTGCTAAAAGTTGTGAACAATGTCTGAACAGAATCCACAGTTATTCAATAATTTGGCTTGAGCGGCGAAAACGAGCTGCTTATGCCCGACAGCACCGCAGATGATGGTGATAATCAACTAGCAGTTACAAGAGTGGTAACTGCGAAATAGAGTTTATTATTATTCTCCTTACTTTTATGAGTTCTTTTGTGAAGTAAATGTTTGCCAGATGCTTATGCTTATTATCGTTCCAGTGCAAACAAATTATCAGCAAAAGCAAACTGAATTGATAAATTTAAAGCAGATAAATGAACAATTGACTCAAGATAAGTACAACTACAAATTTGAATAGTATGCAGATCAGATTCTCGTATGTGTGAATGAAAAGAGAGTGTTCTGCCTTTCGAGATAATTGAAAGTCTAATCTTTGACCAGCTGTTTCTTATCTTCAGATGAAATCAAAGTTCTGAGAAAGCTGAAAATTGATGAGGAAAAGATGCTGAAAAGATCTGGATCAATACCTAATCAAGAATAATCACCGAAAAGGTTTCTGCACACAAATGGACAAGATTGGAGGTTGAGATTTGAGGAACCAGACCCTGTGGCCAGACTCTGTTTCTTTCAAACTACCTATAGATGAAAAGTTACCTTTTCAGATAGGAGATGATTTGACAGTTTCTTTTGTGATATGTTGAAGATTTATTATCCCTAATGCAGAGGATCGTATTCTTTGCAGATTGATGAAGTCTCCTACGATATGATGGCATTGATGAGGACTCAAACGACTGGGAGTCAGCTTTTTCAGCTGTTATTTTAGTCAAACTAGTTAGCAATGAGTCCCACTGACAAATATGAAAGTCTGCTGAGGATTCTTAGAAAATAATTATTTCTATTATGAGGTAGTGTGTAAGGATAAAGTTCATTTTCTGCTAAAGTACCATTTCTTTTTCTACAAAGAGCTTGTATATGCTTCATGGTGGAGTGTCAGTATGCCTGGCAGTCGATACTATCAAAATCGACAACTAATTATGCATAAAGCGATTGTTACTAGTATTTCCTTTCCATCTTAACGAGGGAAAAGTTTTCTCTGCATTAAGTCGTTTGCAAGGTATTTTTGATGAATCCAGATAGGCGCAGATCATTGAAAACTGGAGAAAAGTACTGGTAATCTCGATACTGTCTTGCAAGAGTTGGCGAGATAGATACTCCTATCTAAATAGTATCAAGAATAAATATAAGTCAGCTTTGACCTATCCAATTATTTTAATCATTATGTCGATTGGAGCAGTTTTATTTCTTTTTCTTCAGTACTTCCTGGAATTTTGGAAGAGTCTTCGTTGGAGAAATGGAGAAATTACCTTTAATTGCCTCGTATTCTTAAAAGGCTACTTCAGATTTTTTGTTACTTCTTGGAAAACGATTCTTGTTGTGCTTTTTACTGCTGTGCAGTAGTTTGAATTATGGGACTACAGATCGGGAAAGAAGGCCCTTTCAAAATTTATGATGTCATTTCTCTTGTAGAAAAATGACGAACCTATTATCTCATTAAATGGGCAAGATATATGAAACTAATGATTAGTTCAGGTTTGGATTATGTACAGACTTTGCGTTTACTTAGAGGAGCTGCAATTCACGGGTCATCAAGAAAACGATTGAGTGATGGCTGGGCTTCAAATTGGAAAAACAATCTATGATACTATTAAAAGACAGATGAAAACTGATTTGATTCCATCCCAATGTTGCAGTAATGATTAGAGTAGGGGAGGAAACTGCTCATTTAGAAGATTCTATGTAGAAATATTAATTGCAATGTATCAGGAAGAGACTGATAATTCACCATCTGTACTCAATTTTCATTTTAGCGCCAGTGATTCTTATTTTTATGTGAGTTATTGTTGCATGGTAGCATCAGTGAATTTTTGAGCTTGTATTCTCTGTGATGGAAAATGGTGGAGTATAGCTTTTAGAATATCTCTTGAAGATATGACAGCAAGAGTGAGGAGTCACTCTTGTGGAAATGTTGGTTGTTATTGTTATTATCGGAATCTTGATGGTTATTGGATTGGGACTTAATTGGAGTAGTCTTGACTCGAACATTGAAAGCAAAATCAGTGCGAGAGAGGAGTTGACAGCCTTTTTGATGCAATCTGCAGATTAATATTTCTAATTGTATCAGAATCAAAGGTATATACCGGTATTGAGCTACGCTTTCAGGTGGAGATTCAAAGAGTTTTCTTACTCTTATTTAAAGTGAATCTGCAAATTCAAAATCAGAGCGGAGATCTTTTGGAAACTTTTATAATTACTGGTTTGACTGGGTGATAGTTCGAGTCTTGATTTTAGTAAAAGTGAGATATAAGCCCTTTTCTCCTACATGTGAAATTAATGAAGGAATGTTTCTTCTTTATCGTTTTCATTCGTCAAAAGGGTAAGCAGGATGTCTGTTTTGAAAATTAGAAAAGTCAGTATTGTAAGCTGCAACAAGTAACTTGTAATTTTAAGCTTTTCACTTGCATTTTCGTAAACTTCCCTTAGTTTTAAGTGAGTTTTACTTCTTTTATTTATATGAAAAATCCTGACTGCCTTTTTTGTAAGATTGTAGATGGAGAAATTCCTTCTCATAAGGTACGAGAAAATGACGAATTTTTATGTCTTTTCTTTGATCTCTTCCAAACTGTAAAGGACAAACCTTAGGATCCCTAAAGAGCATTTTGATTCAGATTTCTTTTATGATTGAAGATTTTTGATTTTTATACTCGTCTATCTGCTAGGCTGTCCGTGAGGTAGCAAGACTTTTAAAATCAAAAACTTGGGTTCAAAGAGGGAATGATTATGGAAGGAAATGGGTGTGAATCATCTTCATATCAAGCCTATCCAATGCGGGGACTAACTAAAGATTGGAAACCAGAAGTAGTAAAGACGAAGTCTTTATGAAACCCTATCGGTTTTTGACAACAAAGCTTGGATCAATGGCTTTCCAGGAATCACTTTCTGAACTTGAGAAAATTTTTAAGAGGAGAAAACTAGGGTATCGTTAAGAAATTGATACATATGGCTTCTCGTCCACTGACTTTTTAGATCTAGGATGTTCTTGTTCGATAAAGAATTGATTTTCGAGGTTTATCTAACAAGAAAAACTTTAATTCCTACAGTTTCAAGATCGATCGCATATTTTGGATTATCTTCGACAAAAAGTTAATTCCTTTTTGCTTACAGATTTCTTTCTCTTTTGAGAAATGAGGGTGAGCGTCTCGATAGTGATTGCAGAAGATGATTTTCATCAAAAAGATTCGGAAAATATTTTTGTATCCATCGGTAGCATGTTTTACCGGTTCTCCTCTTGCGGGTTATTGCATAAAGAATGTCATTCTGATTTCCATTTTTGAGCATTTCATAAGCTCAATGAACAGGTCTCATCTTCTAATGCACGTAGAGTGTATGCAGCATCAACAAAAATCTAATAGCATCTTCACGATATCTTTCATATCGAGGAACATTCGGTAAGTAATAGGTCAGATACTTGGAGCTCTGCTTAGTGGTTTTCAGCAATTTTTCCACCAAAAACTGCGAAAAGGCAAATTCTAGGGTTTCACAAAGAACTTCTGTCAATATCAATTCCAATATGCATATTCAAAATTAGAATCTGAAGAAAAGAATCCTACTAATATAGTCGTTTTGTAAGATTCTATATTTGGTAATATAATGTTCTACTGATCCTTATCTTCTTTGTGAGTAGGCTATCATAGCTGTTGTGTAGTTCTTCTAAAAACTGCATCCACACAGCCCCTTTTCCCTCTGCTAAGTGGATGGTATCTAAATAGGTTGCTCTAGTTTATACTTTTCTTCTAGAAGTTGTCCATTCTTTCCTCATAAGAGTGAAACTAGCACTTTCTATTTTTGACGATGTTTTGAATCCCGAGTACAGTACACTCTTTTTCTGCAGGATGTTCTAAGATAATTTAGGCATGTCATCACAGTTCCAACACAAGTTTGAAAATATTGTGAATAAAGGTGGTTTTTCTGTGAGTCAGGAAATAATTGAGGATTAATGATGTAGAAGTAAGAATTTAAAAATACTATTTTAAACAAAACGAATATTCTTCATTTTCCTACTTTTGTGGTTATACATGGGTCATTATCTTTGAGATTAGAACGAAGAAGATTCTGTTTTATGTCCTTCATAGGAAATAGAGATTTTTACAAGTAAGAACAAAAATCAATCTCTGTTCCAGAAAGTATACATTGTTTTAAATTTCTAGTCGTTTTTTCTTCTGATTTAGAAGTCTGTTTTGAGTGTGCTCTACTTTTTCAAGAAGATCTCTAAGGAGTGGGTTGAAGTATCCAGTTACGCAAAGTACTCCAGCAAGTAAAAAGCAACACTCCCCAGATAAACATTCTCAATTCCCAAAGTGCTAGTAGTGCAAAAGGACTCCTCCAAGGATTGTTGTAGTGATTTCTTCTGTAGAAGATTTATCTCGCCATAGACTTGATGCGGCCTTTTGTTTCTTTCTGCTCCACTTTCAAACTTTCCTCATAGTTCAGAAGCAACTTCTTGGATTTTATCTGTCATTGCATCAATCTCCAGTTGTTTTTCTCTGTCATTGTCGTTTTTTGTAAAAGAATAAAAGCTAACTCCCTTTAGTTATAAAAATATGCAAAGTGCTTTCTCAGATTTTTATTCTGTTTTCTAAAATTTAACATTACTTTATATATTAATTTTTCTTTTTGTAAAAGAAGTATGGAAAAGAGAAATCCTCAGAAAAATTTGACAAAGGATTATAAATGGCTATACTTATTTGTGAGAACTTTCTTTTTATACTCTTAATTCCCGTATAATGACAGCTCATCAAACAAAATTTTTAAACTAAAAGAGGTTTCATTCCCAATTCTTTTTGTGAATTGTTGGAGTGAGTGTTGCTTAGTTCTTCATGTTTTTCGGAGTTTTTAGTCATGCTAGCCTATTGAAAACGAAGATAAAGTGACTGTAGATGGGTGGAAAAATGTTGTTCAGTATCTGACTTCTCTGGTATTGCATGCTCCATGAACTTCATCTCAACTCATTACTATTCAGTATGATGGAGGTATTGATGCTCTTCGTGTGAATGGGGAGGTTAATGCAGATGCTCTCGTTATTGATGCTGGACAAGTTAACAATAACTCTTCCGTAGAAGGAAATGCTGTTTTTGATGAATGGGAAATAGAGTAGATGGTCAAACTTCTAATAATTTGATTGTAGGGTGAGAAAACAATACGATTAATTTTGCTAGACTTAATGGTGCTATTCCTGGAAGATTTTGAGTTTCCCAGGGGAGGTTCTGTTGTGATTGATCTGCAAAGTCAGAGATTAGAACTCTGATAATGTCCTTAATATTGGAACAACAAATTCTTTCATTTAGTAATAAAACTAGGAATGTTGCAGCAATAGGGTGACAAGTAGTTGCACAAGATGTTGAAAATAGTGTTGCTTTCTGAGCTGGGAAGAAGACTCTTGCCTTAAATTCAATACTCCTTGGGAAATCAATTAATGCAGGAGGTAAAAATCAGATTTTGTTTGGTCAGATAGTGACGAAGAGTTTGCACCCTGAACATTCAAATGCCTTTTATGTAAATGCAGCAAATGGATTTGGACTTAATACTACTGCTCCCTAGAACAAAAACTTGATCTCGGAAATGTAGGGGTTTTGAAGATAGCAAAGACTGAACCCTAAGAATTGTTCTCAGAGTTCGGCTGGTGTTACTCTTATGCAGGATCGGTGTTCTGTGGATGTGATGGAAAAGAATGGATTCCCCTTACCTCTGATATGACTCCGAGAAAGTTGCTGCTTGTAAAACTCTTGGGAAAGTAAAGTGTATCGGAACTATTAACACAGATTCAAACGCTACTAATATGTGAGAAAAGTTCTGCATATTCTCGATGGAATCATGAGTCAGATAAACGAGAACCAATGGGATGGAAATATTCGTCTAAGGATAAGTTAGGTGCCTGTGAATATAATTGTAAAATTTGATTTCATCCTGGTGCAAATGATCCAGAAGGGTGGCTTCAGGTTTGAGCGTGTAAAGCTTGTAGTGAAGTAGTGAATAAATTCAGATGGAAAACAGCAGGAACAGGAAATGATAACTGTGATTTTACCTGTAAGGCGAGCTTTAAATATACTAATTCTTCCATACAGAGAACATGTTCAGATTGTGAGGTAGGAACTTATACAGAGAATGATAATCAAGATAAAGTTTGTAAGAACTGTAACGCACCAGAAAGACTTTCAACGGGGACTATCAGTCCGTCGCTCTGAACACATTATTATACTTTTGATACTAAAGGAACAGGGAAAATGCATGTGATTTTACCAGTGATGCTCGTTATGCTTACTTTTTAATGGGAAAAGGAAAACATGATTCAAGAGATTCTTTGAGTGCTGATTTAGGTAGTCAAGCTTTTAGATTTAGGTATATCAGTAGGTCGTGAAAAAGGATGAAAAGGAGGAATAGGACTAATCCACTTCCTGGTCAGGGAACTCCCTGAAAAAGACTGAGTAAAAAATGTGAACTTCTCCTGTTTCGTACAATGCCTGTGTATATTGTAAAGTGGGTACTTGGTCTGCTGGTTGAAAATCTAAAGAATGTACAAAACTGTACGAATAAACAAGAGAATATTGATTATTGGGTAGATAATGTTAAAAGGTACTCTTTCTGATTTTTCTACATACATTGGTAATGGTTCTGCAAATGATTGTGAATGGAAATGTGATGCTAATAAAGGATTAGAAAAACATGGAGATATTTGTAAAATGTCGTGCTAATGAGCATCTTGAATGAGGAAAAGTGTATTGCTAATACCATGAAAGCTCATTGTGCAAATCCAGCCCGGCTAATGATGAAGGTGTAATTAAAGGAAAGTCTGACTATGATCGCCAGTGGGTTGGTGATCGAAATAGGAAGCTGGTCTACGACTAAAAACTGGGAGTTTGTAGAAAGTTTTATTCCTCCAAGAGCTTTGTCAATGGTCATGTAAAGCAGGATATAAGAGAAGTGGTAATACATGTGTAAAGAATATAAATCCACAGTCTGGGATATGTGAAAAACATTATCAATGTCAAAGAGGTCTTCCGTTTGCTAAAGATACTCCTCCGCTTGTGAATGGTTGGGCATGGAAGTGTTCTGGTATAGATGGAGGTAAAAGTTCAGATCCTTGTTTGGAGTGCGATAAAGAAAATGGTTATAGTTGGATCTAATTTGGGTTGAGGTTATTATAGTTGATCTTGTATAAAGCTTATTCCTAATCCTAATCAGTGTGGGAATACAAGTATTCATCAAAGGACTCCATGAACTGGGGACTTTGGTAAGATGGTTGCAACAATTGATTACGGTTGTAGTATTAGGAATATCCGCTATCAAGATACCGAAAAATGTGGTCGTGAGAGAGATTGAAATTAATGGTAATTTAATGCAGGCAGGATCAAATATTTCTCTTCCTTCTCATAGCGGGATTGATTTTTCCACGACGATCATGAGAATCCGATGTCCAAAAATAAGAGAATTTATATGTATGATGTTTATTTATGAGAGAAGAAGATAAAAGATGGTTTTTGCAATGATTGCGATAACGCGTTGTGTTCCTATTCATTCTTGATGATCAATGGTTGGAGGATTGCAAACGCTTCAAAACTGTATGAAAGCTATGCCCTGAACAAAAACCTTAATCCGTGAACAAAACCTTAATCCGTAGTTAAAGTTTTAACTTTAAATGCATTGGATACTTTTTACTTAAGTATAAACGATCGTTTTTTTGGTGGTTAATTATTAGGTATCCCTCTTGCATTTTCTTCGCAAAAATACTACACTTTCTTCTATTTACTAGGGAAGAAACTATGATCTGATGAAAAAGTACTTTTTGAGCTTATGGGTTTTACTTCTGTGGGCTGGATTCTCTACTCAGGCTGCAGATACTCAGCTTGTTGATCAATTTTCTGATCAAGATTTTTAATGTTAATCAGCTGAAATTTTCTCAGGTAAAAAGTTGCGAATCTTTTGGAAAAATGCTAGAAAAATATGAGAGAGTATTCTCGTCCTCTTTATCTTTAAGGCACTGGATGTCAAGAATGAAGTTCCCGTTGAGAGTATGATTGTTTCAGAGCAATCAATTGCTAATTCTGCAGTTTCACAGGATGGAGTTCTTAGTTCTAGTACGGATTTTTCTCAGACTAACATTCAAAAATCTGAGTTGATGAACCAGAATTGATAAAAACTGATGGAAAATATTTTTATTACAATCAGACAACGCATAAGATCAGTATTGTTACTTCCCTCTAGATATTCAGAAAGCGACTTTAGATTCAAAAAGATTCAGCTTGTCAATGAAATTATTGTTCCTGAAATGTTGGATGGAATAGAGCTTTTCTTGGCAAAGGATCGTCTGATAATTATAGGTCAAATGTCTAATTATAGAAATAGTTTGCATGAAAAGCTTTTTGACCTTTCAAAATCGTAGTATTGTTGCGATTTATGATACTTCTAAGATTAAACAGCTCCAGCTTCTTAAATTTGAGAATTTACCAGGATGGTATCAAGATGCAAGGTTGATAGATGATCAGCTTTTATGTGGTTTCAGAATTGGGATTTAATTGGCGGAATTGGAAAGGAAGAGTGCATGATTTTAGAAAAGGACTAGCTTCGGTAGAGCTTACCTCTCAGGGTACAACCCTTCAACCTTTAGAATGTTCTCAGATTTCTTATGTGTTGCCAGAAGATGAAAAACTGAGTCTTGATCCAGTTTTTACACTTGTTGCTGGTATAGATATTCGTGATATGTCCAAAAATGGAAACTACGGCTCTTTTTGGCTCCAAATGGTGAAATTCATATGACCAAAGATGCTCTCTATCTGGTTTCTGATTTTTATACACAGAGTAACTGGTCTTGTCCTCGTGGAATGTTATGTGCAGTTCCTTATTTCAGGACAACAACTCAAACTATGATTCATAAATTTTTTCTAGACATGGTTTAGCATTAAGGTATCAAAAATACAGCATTAGTTCCATGATCTTTTACTTACGCAATATAGTATGGATGAAGACGATAAGGGGTATTTCAGGATTCTAACGAAAATGTGGGATCCTAAGCTTTCAACTCAGCTCTATGTTTTTAATCCAGATTTAACGCTTGCTGGGAAGTTAGAATATTGAACCAGGAGAAGAATTTAAATCTTCCAGATATATCGGTGATAAGCTCTATTTGGTGACTTTTGAACAGATTGATCCGCTGTTTGTGATTGATCTTGCTAATCCTAAACAGCCAAAAATCATTGGAGAGCTTAAAATCCCTGGTTATAGTACTTATCTTCATCCACTTAAAAAGAAGGGACTAAGCAATATTTGGTTGGCTTGACTATGCTACTACAACTAATCAGTGGTGAGGGTGACTAATTCTGGAGTAAAAGCTTTCACTCTTTCAGATTGATTACGCAAAAACAAGGAGAATTAATAGATGTGAAAGAACTAGATTCTCTTGTACAAGGAGGTAAGAATTCAGATTCTCAAGCTCTTTCCAATCCAAGGCTCTTTTGTAATGGATAAAAATGAAATATAACACTTCCTCTTAAACTTGTTTCCTGGTCAAATCAAGGGGAAAACTGTACTATTACTTATGATATTCAAGGAAAGGAGCAGAAAAACTGTTCTTCAATTCTTGAACCTTCATCTTATTTCCTTGGCTTAAAAACCTTTTTCTGTTAATCCACAAAATGGAATTAAAGAAGTTTTTTTGCTAAAGATTATCTTCAGGCTATTCTTGCGAAAAAGGACTCTCGATAACAGGATTTTCAAAAGATTCAAAGAGAATTATGGGATAACGATGAAATTTTTGCATTACAGAATATGAGAGTTGGATATGCTGGAGATGCATTGTATGCTTTTACTAACTTTTTGCTGATTTTATCTTTTCCAAATAAGAGCTCAAAAACGCTTTGGTTTAAGTAAGAGTGTATCTTCTCTTGAATAAGGCTTCGCTTTACGTTTTTGCCTTATCTAAAGGTTCTCTTGATTTTGTTTTTGCATATATAGAATCAAACTCGTTTATTTCTTTATTGAATCGCTATGGAAAATAAGAGATTTCACAAGGATGAATATCTTGAAGAAACTACAACTCCAGAGGAAGAGGAGGATGGACCTATGCATATCTCTCAAGTTCTCATTATGGGAGCCTTTACAGTTGCAAGCTTTTTATGCTTACTTTTGTAGGGTATCAGCTTCGTTTCAAAAATCTTAATCTCGGAGCTTATTCTTTTCTTGGTTGTAGGAATTCTGTTTTTGATAGCTTTTTCGTATTCTTTCTATACCTATCTTTCAAGAACAAAAACAATAAATAAAAAATCAGACTTTTTACCTTTGTTTTATCTGATACAATAATGATGACTTTTTAGCTCCAGGAGTGTGTTTGATTTGAGAGTATGATCCCTCATCTATACGCTTTATCGATGGAAAAACGGTGGATCTATCAAAATTTCTACCCTACTTCTTGCAGTTATTGGAATCCCAGTAGGAATTGCTTATCTTTGTCAGTATTTTTGGACTTGTTAACGTTCAGGTGCTTTGCTCAAGGACCAGAGCGGAGTATTATGCTCAGCGAACTCAACAGCAAGCTGCTAGTATCGATGATGAGATACAGGATTGAGAAGATTTTGAAACAGGATATTGATGATACGCTTGAAAATGTAGAAGATTAGAACTTATAAAAATAAACTCTCTTCCAAGAGAGTTTTTTTCTTTGTTCTTAATTTTATTATTCAGTTGAGGCGACTTATCTTTTTGGGAGGATAGTGCTAGGTTTTCTTACCTTACTTTTCTGGTTTATTTCCCACTTTTAAAGGCTTTTGTGGATTTAGATAAGGCCACGATCCGATCTCAGACTGCTTCTTTTTGAGTCTTGTGAGAAATGACTTTTCAAAGGAAGTAAGTGACTTTTAGACCTCATGAGTATTAAACAAAATCAAAATAGATCTTTTTCTCGGGAAATGCTTTCTGAAACAAGGAAACGAAAAGTCTGAAAAATCTGATCAGGAATCTTTACAAGTCCATTTTTCTTGGAGCTGAACAAGATTTTCGGAGGTTGGAATTCAGATTTTTCTGCATTTGCTTAAAATCGCCTTTGATTGTAGATGAGAGAGGCGATAAAAGTGAATTAACTTTCTCCATATCAATCTCTCTTTTCACTTGTTCTAAGAGTTCGCTATAAAGATTCTTATAGTTCTCAACTGGTAAAAAGAGGGAGAAATCTGAGTCAGACTTTATAATTTTTCTAGAAGGGTATTGATCGCCTGGATCCTAGCACGAAGTGGAGCAGTCCCTTTCTCATACTGCTCAATAATACTCTGCGGATTAGTGAAAAAGAAATCTCCGTATTGTGAGGTGGGATTCCTTGATTTGCTTCCAGAATGCTTTGAAAATGTTTCAGTAGATTTTGTCCTCGTTTCCATCAGTACTCCGTCAAACTGCTCCATAAAAAGGGAAAAATGCTGATTAAACTCAGAAAGCTGATCAAGCCCCTGAAGATCAGAATAATTACTCGCATAAAGGGTAATCTGCCCTTGATATCCAGCTTTTTTCTCTTCTTCAATTTGTTTTTAATGCTTTCCTGGATTTCATCATAGTTTACGAAGATTACAGGATATTGTGTCTTGAAATTTCCTTGAGATAGCAGTATTCGCAGTCAAAAACGCAGTTCAAGCTCGTCTTGAAAAAAATAAGCTTTCCCAGGGTAACCATAGTGATCGGGAACCGATCAGCTTTGGATTTTTCCTGCTTTTGCAAGAATAAGTGCAGGGCTTAACTGCTGATTTCAGATATTCTTGTCAAAAATGTTTTTATAATGATCTATTTCCAAAATTTCTGCTTGAGGAAGCTTGCCGAGAATGCTTTTTGTCAGTGCAAAATTTTTAGCTTTTTCAAGATAAATCAGCATGTAATGTAGTATATTTAAAATCATCACGAGGAAAAAGGAAACCAAACGCTCGTTTTTCTGATTTCCTTTCTTGGTAATGAATTACTATTATCTATTTTTGTTGATTATCAATGCTTATGCAGCAATTTTTCCTTCGCTATTTTCTATTTTTGAAGGTAGTCAGCAATTTTTTCTTCATAAAACTCTTTTTGGATGAGCTCCGAGAAATCCTTCAGCAATTTGATGGTTCACCCTCACGAAAACCGTAGGAATAGAAACGATTCCGTATTCCTGTGCGAGTTCTGGAACCTGATCTACATCCACTTTCAGAATTTTTACCTGACTTTCATCGTATTGAGTAGAAAGTTCCTCCATCACAGGAGCGAGCATTTTTTACAAGGTCCACACCTAAGTAGCGAAAAATCTACGAGGAGCACCCCATTAAAACTTTTTAAAAATCTGTTCAAATTCTAGTTTAGAAGCAATGTGTTTCAGCCATTTTTATAATAAAAAGAATAAAAGTCTGATTATTTAAGACGAAAGATGATTTTTGAGTGAGCTTCTTAACTGCTGATAGATCTCCGTATTGAGGCGATATCTGATATTTTTCCCTTTCTCTTGGCGAGCACGAGTTGCGCTCTCTTGAGCATTCCCTAAAGTGATGAGAAATCAGATTTTTGAGGATCTTGAAATAGCTCTACCACCTCAGAAACACAGATCCCCTCTGGTAATTTTTGCAGTTTTCTGCAAGCAGGCAGAGAATCTTAGTCTATGTGGCTCTGCAATCAGTTGAAGAAGCTCGAAAACTCTTCAAAGATTGTCTAGTCAAGAAACACAGGTGCTCATTCCTTTCTCTTTAAATAAAAACAATATATCTATATGGATTGATATATAAAATGCAAGAGATTTTAAAAGAGGACTTATCCTCTCGCAGAAAATCTTATCTCGAATACTGACTCAAAATTGCTTTTTGCTCTATCAAGATCAGCACTTCCAGCAGCATGCACACCCTCCAAAGGATACTTCCATCAGAGCTTATCTCGTTTAGATTTTTCCTGAGATTGTGGTAAGGAGGATTTCTAGCCTTTTCTATATTTTTCCTGGTTTGCAAGTAGTTTCCAAGCTCATGAAGATCTGTTTCATCATCAGTATAGCCAGAACGAGCACATATCTGAGCCAATACGGCTTTTTGAATTTCATCTAAGTAGTCCAAGGTCTTGAGCGTATTTTCATTACTTTGTCCTACGAGCTGGAGATGTTTTTCTGGATTTATCTGCTTTCAAATCAGGTAAAACCAGATCAACAAGCTGGAGAATTTCTTTTGCCTCTGTACTCTGCCAAAAACCGTTGGTATCAATACAAATGTGGTAGCCTTCAGCTTTCAGTCTTTTGATAATAGGAAGCAAAGCCTCGAGCCTGAATGAGCGGTTCTCCTCCTGAAAAAGTAATCCCTCCTTTAGCTCAAAAATATTCTTTCTGTTTTTCAGCTTGGAGGAGAATATCCTCAATACTTCGCTGCTTAGCTTTTATCATTCTCTAGCGGAATGGTATCTGGATTATGGCAGTATTTGCATTCTAAAACATGCAACCCTTGCAAAAATTACAAGTCTGATCCCAGGTCCATCTTGGGTTGCGAAAGTTTCTATAGAGTGTACATTAAGCTATAGTTTTATCAATTAAGAATGAAAAATAATTTAGTTACTTATAGATTGGTATTTTTGACTTCCATATTCTCCCCGATGAAAAAGCTCCACAAGAGGCGTGGAGCAGATGTTTCTTTTTAATTGAGAGAAATTAAATGACTTCAATTTGATAACCGCTGAGCTGAGAAGCAAGTTTGATATTGCTTGCTCTTTTCCCGATAGCAAGGGGTTTCTGAGACTCTTCAACTCTCACAATAGCTTTTAGTATCTTTAATTTCAATTTTTCTACTTGAGCAGGTTTCAAAAGCCTGATGATAAGTTCTTTTTGGGTCATCTACAAGTTCTACGAAATCTACCTTTTTCTCCATCAAGAAGTGAAAGCACGGTATTAATTCTATCTCCTTTATGACCCACGAAAACTCCCACAGGATCAACGCTCTCGTCATTAGAAGAAACCAGAATTTTTTGTTTTTTACCGGCAATTCTTCATATCTTCTCCAATAGTTACAATTCCTTCTTCAAATTCAGGAACAATCAAAATAGCTACACTAATCACCGCTTGCTTGTGTGATTTCAAGCGTAATTCCTCCGGCTTTCTTTGCAGATCAAGAAAACGAAGATTTCTCCTAATTCATAAGGTCTATTTGGAATTTGGCTTTCTGAGGAGTACTACAGTCGTTCCTTCAATATCTAGGATAACACTATCAGTATGAACTTTCGTAACTTTTTGCTTTGAGAAGCTGTCCTTCTTTATCTTGGAATTTGTCATAAAATCTTTCTCTTTCTATATTTTTGATACCTTGTTTGATGGTTTGAGCCGTAGCTTGAGCAGCGATTCTAGAAAGTTCCATACTCGCTGGAGTAATATTGATCAAGAGCTGTTCTCAGATTTCTATATCTTTTCTTTCTTTTTCGCATCAGCAAGAAGAATTTGAGTATCTTCTTGCACAGTGCGAAGAAGAAAGACATAAGGCTCGAGGCAACTGTGACAATCGTACTCGGCAGTGTGGAACTCTGGGATCACTGCTCAGCTGCGGCTCGGCTCAGGCTCAAACATCAAGCATATGAAAGGAAAGGAACCCTATGACAGATCAAGATAAGAGGACAGCCTCAACAAAAGTACAGTTTTGATGGTATCTGATATTCCCTCAGCCAAATTCAAATGAACATGTGGGAGGAGATCGTTTTCTTGAAGAAATCTTGAAACCAGGAGGCTGCAGTCACTGCAGGCAAAACGGTGTGGCGGCTGACTACGAAGGTGTTCTGGACTGGTGGAGATATCGGTGCAGTGAGCAAGGGATGTGGTTTCTTTCTGACGGGCAGGCGTTGATCCTGGTGGTTCGTGAGTCATGAGGAGATGGAGATGGCGATGGAGGATTTCGTGGGGCAGATGAGCAGAACGTCGTCGGGCTGAGGCTCGACCAGAAGGAATTGATTAAGACTCTTCAAGGCGGGGATGGAAGGTGAGGCTTGGCCTCGGGAGGGAGCAGGCAGCCATCAGGCGCTGCCTCGGCTCGGCGGTGGTCGTTGTTCTCGGTGAAAGGCATCAACTCCGCCTCGGGCTTTCGTGGGGAGGGTGTGGTCGAAAATACTCCAGTCTGTAATTGACTAATTATTTTCGTTAATTGATGGGCTGTGGCAATGTACGCTCTGGGGCTTTCGCGACAGGTGGACCTGGGATCGAACATGATTTTGTACACGTTTGAATAACTCACTGCCATGATCGAATAACCGTTCGCTGAAGAATGATGAGCGGCGGCAGTTCTCACTCAGGCTGGCTGGGGGAAAGGTATTTTGAGGCTAAGGGAGGGATTACTCGGGAGGAGGAACCGCTCGTTCGAGGCTCGGGCTTTTAACTCTGTGTCAGGGCTGACTGAGGCACATTGTGAGCCGGCGGTTTTGACGGAGCCACAGGCGAGATGCTCCGGCCTGTTGGTCTGGTTTTCGGTTTGAGCAGACAAATCGAAGGCGTCTCCAGCCGTGAACAAGTGATGCGCTCCGAGACGCAGATGAAATTCGAAGCCCGTGACCAACTCGGACCAATGGTTCCTGACTGCTGATGATGGAAGACGGATGTCGTGACTGGAAACTGCGCAGGCGGGAAAATATGGAAGGCTGAAACCTCACTCGCGTCTCGAAAATCTGAAACGGACAACTCGATAGATATCGCTGGAGGCCGTGCGTGCTACTGAAGTAACGATAACGACAGAGCAAAAGCGGGCCACAATCGATTTTTATTGAGATAATCTCTTTAAAGTCTCTTGCGTTATAATCGATCCGTATGGGCTATGTTGTTTTGTTGAGAGGAATGACGCAATGAACTGAACGATGAAGGAGTTCGGCTATTCGGCTGATTGCGAAACCATAGACTGAGGATTCTCTGCTGCGAAGGCAAAATACCGGAGGATCTGTGTTTTCTGGTGGTGAAACATTTCAGATCTCAGGCTGTTCTCATCGCTGAACTCTAACCGCCAGAAAGAGGGAAGGCCAGCCCGGATGTCGCCTCCAACCTGAGGATCGCGGTGAAATCATCAAATCGTCGCTGCGTCGTGAGCTGGTCGGACTTTGTTGGCATTATAAAGTGGCGCGGCGACAGCTACAAACTGGAGATTTGAACGGACACAAAGTTTGAGATTAACTCGTAGACACTAAGCTGCCCGATTATTGGTTTAATAATCTTTCGCTCTGGACTCTGCTCAATGGGTGGTCGGTACCGTCTGAGGGGTGGATGAATCGGGATCAGAACTCACGGGGAACTGGGATCGTTCTGTTCATGAGGGTGTTTCATCAAGTGCTGAAGGACTATCGGAGCTCGTCAAGTTTGTGAAGGTGTGACTACAACAGAGGTAACGAGGAAAAATTGCTGCATGGCGTCGGCCAGGCAGTTCGTTGCCGGGGGAATCGAGGCGGTTGGATACTCGTGATTTTAAATATGCTGCGACCGTGATTTATCTTGAAAAAGCTGAAATTGCTGACAAGCATTCTCATGGCTCCTCAACGGAAATTTGAGTAGACTCGTTATAAAGGCATTTTGACGAAATGCTGGTCGGCAGTTAACGCGAAGCAGTGGCTGATCGTCATATGGTTGCACCAGGGAAGCTTGTTTTCGAGACGAGCGAACTTTCGTTGCGCGACTGCGAATACGCGCTCGAAACTCGAACGCAGCGCGCTCTGTCTTCGTGAGCACTGATCCGGGCGCGATTAAGCAAATTGAAGAAGGCGGATATCAAGAGCGTTGCATGCGGTGATCTTCGAGGCGATCGGCTTTCTGGTAGCATTTTTTCCGCTTTATCAGGCAGTTTGACGAACTGCTGATGAGCGAGGACATTCCGGCGTTCTGAGCCGTCGAGATCGCCTGCAATACGGAGATTTCTTTAAGCAATCGCAGGTGAGCGAGCCGAGCTTTCGTGCTGAGATCCGGGCGATCAGCTGCAACTGAAAAAATTATAAAGTCTGTCAATTTCTCCTCGCTGCCAGTTGAGAACTATAGTCTTGTAACGAACTCTTGGGGCTAATTGAAGAGGTTGATGTGGAGAAATTGGCTTTGTCGCCTCTCTCATACGATCAGGCGACACTGGCAAAATGCGAAAAAATCGTTCGGCCGGTCATTCGGCTCAGAAAATCGGACTGAATTCTGATCGAATTTTCGAACTGTTTCGCTGTTCGACATTCCGGGCTCTGTTTGTTTGTTTAATGCGCGTGGTCTGAAAAGTCGCGCTTTCACGAAAAGTCATTCCTGAACTCAAGCTGATCTGGATCGGATCGTGACATCAAATGCAAAGCTTTGCTGAAGGTGAGGGTAAACCAGAAAAGCAGGTGAAAACCTGGCGCCTCTAGTAAGGTCGCCCTCAACAGGATAAGGTGAGAACAAGGCTCGCGGAGGGGTTGTTTTATGAGTTCTGATCGTTTTCAGGCAATCGTCAATGTCCTGTTCAAATCAGCTGATCTGTCGTCGTCGATGCTGACGGCTGGCTGGTTAAGCTGAACGTAATGCTCCGCTCTGATGGGGTGACGCCTGGTGGCAGTCCCAGAAATGCGACAGATGAAGCAGTTCTGCGGGATTCCGGCGAGGCAGGGGTCAGAAGGTACACGATGAATCCACTGGATGCCTCCGTCGATAAACGCTGATGGGGATCGCCTCCTCAGTGCGCTCCTGGGCTAAAGTGCGTGGGTATCGGAAAGGCAGGGTGAGGGTCTGGGATTTTTTGTTGTGCTGTTGAAGATGGTGTGGAAGAATGCGAAAAGTATCATGATTCCTGACAGGCCGGGATGGATTTTGACGGCTGTGCTGCAAGTGAAACTGCTGACTGAGGTGCCCGTAATGAGGCAGACCGCCTCTTTCTGGGTTAACAGTTTCTTCAGACATTCGTCATGTCGAAATCTTGTTTTTCATGGCGATTCAACTCAGAAAATAAACGGTTGATCTATATGTGCAAAAACAAAATCGAGAGAACAACCAGATGGTGAGAACGTAAAGCGAAGCCTTGTTCAGAGAGATACGCTAACGCAAACCAAGCGTTTGAGCTCTTGTTGGAAGGATAAAATCGGCAAAAGGTTGATAAAGCGGCAATCATCTCCGGCATATCAACTGTAATGCAAGGACTCGTCGTTATCATAATTCTCTTTGAATCTTGTCCCGATCGAGTCACCGCAGAGTAACCTGAAAGTATCTTTAGCAAAAACTTCTTTAATTCCGACTGATGATTAACGAAAGGTACAAGCAAAATAAGATGATTCGGGGTAGAACGATTTTCTGCTCGCTTCGCCGAATATCATGGTAATAATTACAGTTTTTCTGACAAGGCTGGTTGAAAGGAAGGTGTTATGTTCATTTTATCCATTACAAGCCTTCAGATGAAGAGCAATCAAATTCTTCTCGCCTGAAGAATCTGATTCTTCACATCTATTAATTCTCCGCGTTTTTGCGTAATCAATCTGAAGGTGGCACTCGGGGTGAGGGCGCGCCACCACTGGTCGGACCAGCCAGTGGCATGGCCAGCGGTGATCGCTGTTTTGGGGAGTGGATGAAGATGAGCTCACTGCGGCCGGGAGTTCAAGCTGCTCCAGTGATTTTGACTGTTTGGGATTAACAGATCAATCTGAAACTCGATCTGTTCAAGAGGTCGCAAATAAGAGCTTGTCGCCGATATCTGGAGGATTGGTTAACTGCTCGCGGTTCAGTATTCTCTGGCTTCGGCAGCGTGAAATGGTTGAGCTATGGAGCTGATTGGCAGGATCACGATACGATTGGGGCCTGAGTACCCGCCGGTATTTCGTCCATGCTATATTGGCGACGAAATGCAGATCGTGGAACGCTGGGCTGACTGCGTAACTGACCTGGGTATGAATCATGGTTGATTGTTGTCTGAAATAAGAACTGCAGCATTCACGAGACAGACAGTTACTCTGTGTGTAAAAATCGAAACGGGTGAAAACATCTTTGATTCATGTGAACGCCGTTGAGCCAGAAAGAGCCGTGATTCCGTTTTTTCGCGGATGTGCCGGCGACAGTGTGAAACTGGATCGGGAACGGTTACGCAAATGACGACGCTCGAAATCGAGACGTTCTGGGGTTGATTGTGCCCACGGTGGCTCTGCCGGCTGAACGCGCAAATCGTGTCTTCCTTTCGAGACTCGCCGGTGTGATTCTGAGAACCGCGTAAACGATCGTCTGTCGACGAGCCATCCTGGTGAAGTGCTCGGGTTGGAAGCCAGACCGTTGATGTTGGAAGCCGTCGCGGCAATGGACGGTCAGCTTTCGTGCCAGGCTGTTTCTGCTGATGAACGTTGATGTGTCGGACGATCACTGCCAGCGCTGTTCCATCCGGCATTCAGGACAACTAATTTCGTTGAACAACTGGTCTTTTGATCTGAAAGTCGCTTTCTGGTATCTGAAGGCGGCTGTGCTGATCTTGCTCGTTCGGCTCTTGTTAGCAATAAAAAATATTTTCCGGCGGTTATCGGTCTGGACTATCAACTCAGCGGGCCAGTCGGGAAAATCCGTGAACAGAAACTCCATCTGTAATTCAGATAACGGTGAACAATATGGTAATCAACGGGCTTCGTGCCGTCAGTATGGTGAAAGAGGTTGAGAACTCTTTCTCTCTCGCGGCATTTTCAGATACTGACTTTACGGAAGAGTTCGGCTGACCAACGTTAGTCTTGATCGAAAATTGATCAACAACTGATATCTGCGGCAGTGAAGAATCAGCCACAATGAAACCGCCAAGCTCAAAAGTACTTTCGTCAATTTTTCGTAATTTCTTCTGGTCGATGTGTGTTGCGAAGGCAATTAACCGCAAACGATCGTTTATGCAAGTAAAGTATCATCCGTTAAGATTGAAAACAACCACGGATGAGTTTGTTCACGGATTGAGTTTTGTTCGGGCGTAACTTTCGCACGGTTTCGGCGTTTGCAATCTCAACCGTGAAATATCAAAAGTGAATGAACGCAACGCGTCACAATCGATACAACCGCTCTTTATCTTCTCATAAATAAACATCATATATAAATTCTTATTTTAGTCGGGTCTCGTCGTGAAATCAATCCGCGAAGGAAGGAGAAACTCTGCCGACCAGAGCCATTAATTCGTTTTTCTCACGACTCCTTTTCGTGTCTTGACCGGCGGACTGTTCTAATGCTGGCCGTAATCGGCGCGACCATCTCAAAGGTCTGGTTCGTAGTCACTGATGAATGCTGTGTTCACGCTGATTGGGACAGGAATGAAGCTTTATGCAAGATCGACTGTAACAACCTCGGCCCAGAATGATCGACTGTAACCGTTTCTTTGTCGCGCTCCCAGGCTTTCTTTTGCTCCATCAGCATAACAGAACGCTTCCGTAACAACCGACCGCAAGCGGAGGCAATGGCACGAAGCGGTTATTTGACGGTGATGACGTTTTTTTTCACGCTTGTCCCGAACTGTGGTTATCGACTAACTGCGTATTACCGCTATGTAGCTTTACATGACCGTTGAACTCTTGGAGGCAAAACTTTCTGCAACTCCCGGTTACAGTCGTGAACCAGCTTCACTGTTACCGATCATAACCACTGGGCTGTCGC
>BNJS01001842.1_pt1 | contig 139520 bp, 169 predicted proteins | sample 8540461 | NCBI WGS metagenome assembly BNJS01 (sample SAMD00202454, study PRJDB9452) | human saliva metagenome | isolation source: human saliva | place: Japan
TGGACAGCTTCGATACTATTCATATATTTCTTTGACGCCTCATTCATATCATTAAGCGACATTCCGTCGGTACATCATCTTTAATTTCAGAAGAGAAGCCGCATTTAGTCTGAACCTGCGGCACATCATTTAGCACCATACCGTCAGCCGCCGCGGTTAGCCGCGTGCTGGTTGCACTATTGCATCATTCGACCCCTGGCGGCGTTTATCGTGCCATTTTCGTCCGTTTTTAACTAGTTCAGCACATTATATCACCTGCAGCATTTGTAGAGCAGAGTTACCTCCACCACACCTTAATTGTTTTCATGCCATATGCATCATTGGTTCCCCGGCAGTCATTTTTCATTTTTTCATATGTAGCATCTTCAAATTGTCATTTCCAGCCATACCCACGACACCATTGGTCATTTCTCGCATCGGTGCTCACCAATATATCCACCAGCGAGCTGAGTTTAATTGTTTCGCCGGTTTTGAAGCCTCTGTTTGAGCGTTTTCGTCTTGCCTTCATAACAACCGGCCCCATAAATTAGTCCGGCTACGAGCGGTCACCAATTGAACCGTCTTTCACTTAGTATCATCTCATTGCATTGATTATTGTTTTGTTATTTTCATCAGCAACGATGAAGCCTGTACCGCAGCCCATATTTCAATACCGTCAGACCAGCAACACAGCCGGAGCCGGGCGGTTATTTTCCTGAAACCAAGGTTTGCCCCCCGAAATGGTCAGAGCAACATTACACAGCGCCACCGTTGATTTCAGTTATTGTCGTTGTTTCACCTCACCATGCCAGCCGGTTTACTATTCAGTAACGTCAGTCCCTCCACTAAAGAGCAGGGCGTTGTTTTCTCTATTATTTCGATTGCAAGAAGCCGGGCTTTACATGCTCATCGAACATTTCATTATTTCGTAACTGAAAGTTTGGCCTCACCTCATTTGCGCTGAAACTTTAGCAGCCCTCCGATACTTTTTCACCAGGCACGCCAACACCCGTCTGTTAGCATGATCGTTCATTCTTTTGTTTGCAGATTGAGATTTTATTCTCTTAGTCATTTCAGATGACCAGAACGAAGTTCTTTTATCAGTTTAAAGATATCCAAGATTTTCATCATTTCGAAATGCTTCTTTTCCCCACACGGCATTTTTCCATAATACCCTTATCTTCACCACAATATCTCTACTCCGTTATTGTCCGCATTCAAAATCAGCGCTTGCTCACTTTGCCAGGAAACCAGCACCTGCATCCATCGCGCCATCCCAGTCAAACATCAGGCATCTCTCGCCGACAGATTTATTATATACCTTCTGTTTTTTACCAGCCTCGCATTATTTGTAGCAACAGGCATATATCCCGGTCATTTTTTAAACTCCGAGAGGCACGTCTTGCCTTCCACACATTACTGGCCTGGGGTCGCCCAATTCACACAAGTATTACGGAAGTCAACAGTAGCATTGAAGAGTCAGCTTGAAAGCTTCACCCAGTTCACCAGGTTCGCTCACAAGTTTGCCCTGAAAGCGCCATTTCATAGGTCAACAGTCTTCGTCAGCCGAAGCCTCTATAATTGCCAAAACTATCTATAGTTTACGCAGCATTATCCATTCGGCGCATACAACCTCCGCTCACCTGTTATCTTGTAGTTTTAACACCATCCAAAGTTTCATTCTTCATCTTCAACGTTTGTTGCTCCAGAAACGGCCTGAGCTTTTCCGGATCTATTTGGTCACCGGAAAGGTTCCTGCCTCCACCCCAGGCATAACAGCACATGCCCTCGATGAAAGCCGCAAAACCAGCCAGGTGCCCGAGCCACCACATTTTTAACACGCAGCTTGAACGCCCATCTCCCATAGCCACCTGAAAAATCAACCCCTGTTGGGTTTCATCCAGCGCCGAGTCTTCATCGCCAGCATATTTACCGGTAAGATCGGAACAACGCGTGCGCCAACCCATAACAGCACTCCACCGCGCCCAGCCGCCATGTTGCTGCCTTATTCTCAGCCTGGCACGTCGCGAGAACCGACTTTTAGTATATTCCGTCTCAGATTATATGGTAAAACCAACTTTGTTGTTTTGATTTTTTTTCTATTCCCTCGTTGACAGTCCGCTTACTACACACACTACCAGCACATTTTCAGTCTTCCTGCAAAGGTCAGTGAGTCCTCACTACCCGGCACGACTGACAGCCAACATGAGCCTCACCATCTCAGCAACACCTGGCTTGTGTTCATGTTTCAGAAATACCAGAACTTAGTCTCACTCAGAGTCATTTTTAGCTTCAAACCCCACCATTTCACATCTGAAATTAATTACTCATAGATAACTTTCTTTTTAGCGCGTTACATTCTCTCACTTCACCTCACTGCGCCACCAGCGATCGCATTGAGTGGCTCACTACTATAGCAGAGCCGTCAGTCATTACACGAAAGTCTGGTCCGGCGACAGCTTCAGTTCGTTCCCCACACATCGTTCGTGCGCGTCATTCTCACAGGAAGACGGTGCCTAACCTGTTTTCATTCATAAATTATTCTTTATGAACAGAACACAATTGAAATCGCCTCTTCAGCACAGTAGCAAGCCTGAAGAACCGGACGCCTGTACACACTGTTATTTCACTTTACAACCATGTTATCAACATATCTCATTGTGTTTAGCGCGGTCGCCGCCTCACATGAACGCCTCAAACGCCCAGTGAGCTCACATCTACAGAGCTCATGGTATTATTTGCTTCACCGTCTGCTTACATGACGAGCCGCTGCCGTTTACGTCATCTTCACGCACTGCCTCCTATCTTTCACATCGTCCGAAATACATCGCAGCCATTGCCTGCAACGCATGCTCACCCGTCTTTTGTCATTCTCAAGGCAGCGGTTTTACCCTTTACGGCAGTTCATTCATCCTTTCATTGCAGCATTGTTCCTATAGTCGGTATAGCGCATGCTGCAGCCTGTAAAGTCGTCGGCCTCGTAACACTTTACCATCTTCACCGTTTTCGAGGCATGCTTCTTTCTTCGACAGCCAATTTGTCTCGTCTTATTCAAGGCCCACCAGGAGATTCTCCAGGACGCATCGGCGATGCGTCACATCTTCACCGAACATGATTGCATATGAGCAGAACCGCTGGCTCAATTATTAATAGAACCACATTGACCACCGCTTTTGTACTTTTACTGCCGACGCATATCCTTCGCGTTCAACCGAACAGCAGTCCTTTCAACAGGCGCCAACACACCATTATCTGATTTTCACAAAATATAAATTATAACACTGCCTGTTTCAATTGCGGTTTTCCAATTTAAATGCAACATAGCAGTCAGACGCCTAACAGGATAGTTTTTCATTGCATTTACATTGAAGACACGTTACATTTGTTTGAAGGTGTCACATTTATTCAGCAGTTTCATATTGTGTTATCTGTTTATTTAGTTGGCGTCAACTTTGCCTTTTATTATTCCTAACCCTATTATCCACATAACATATCTTATACGAACCCAGCTGGCAAGACACCGGCAGAGTAGTTATCAATAATATAAATAAAAATAGATATAAAGAATGCTGAGACCTGCAATGGAAACAACTAATGCTCCCATAGTAGATGAAACGACAGACAAAAACAGATTAATATTGTTATGATAGATGAAACGATAAATAAGGAGCAGAAGAACGCTATATACCTATCTGAAAATGTTCCTAAAACAAAAGATACATTAGGGCAGAAACTTCTGGTTATGTAGTAATGCTTTCTTCATAAGTCTTATAACTTTAGTTTCGTATAAAATGTATTATATGGATAATAAAGTTATGAATAATAAAAGGTCAAAAGTTGACTATGCTTCGTAAAACAAGGACTTATTTGGATAACAATATGGTGCTAGACTAAATGTAACTTTACTCAAAACTATTTCCATGTAACGATATCTTTCAATGTAAATGCAATAGAGGTATCTGTTAGAGTAAGTGCAACACTGTGTTGCATTTAAATTGAAAAACTATAATTAAAATAAAATAATTGTTATAATTTATATATTTTATGAGAAAATATAATCTAAGAATCACTAAAGATAATATTTGAAATAAGCATACTTACCTATTCCAGAGAGTTTGCTTGTTTTCGGTTTGAGACGGAGGATTAATGTTAAATCCAGCAAGCAAAAGCACATATTATTGAAAGATTAGTAGTAGTTCTATTAATAATTAGTATATATTTGGTCTCTACTCATATACCAATCATATTCGGTGAAGGTGTGGCAACAGCATCTACGCCGATACTTCGATAAATACCCCTGGAATACTACCCTAGTGATATAGGATAATGTAGACGAGATAGAATTGTATCCGAAGAGAGCTATATCAGGGACTTTAAGTACATAGTGAAAGATGGTAGTTGTTATTACGGTTTGGTTGACGAGCTTTTAGTAGGCAAGCATAAGCATACGATACTATAGGAACAATGCCTGTAGAAGAGATTAAAAGATAGCGCTTTCACATAAAAGGAGAAACGCTTACCTTGGGGAATAATATAAAAGATAGTGAAGGCATTTGCAGGTAATAATATTTCTGATACAACATTCGGACAGTGTAGAAGAGATAGGAAGCAGTGCATTTAGAGATAATATATTACAACCTTAACCTAAATCATATAAAAAGAATGACAGTGAAGCTTTTATAAACAATACCATAAATACTCTTAGATCTTGGAAACCACTGGAAGAGATAGGAACGGGAGCGTATAATAATATAAAGAAAACATCTATAACGTGCACTCTAAACACAATAGGAGAAGATATATTTGCTGATAATAATAGATTTGTAAAAGTGTCAGAACAATAGTAATAATACAAAACGTCGGTTCTTCCGAAGCATACCTAATATACAGAAAAAAGAAGGTGGTTTTTGTTTGTTATAGACCCATATAACCATAAAAATAAAAATTTATAGATAAAGAAACAGGATTAGAGCTTTTAAATGCTATTACGGTAGGAGATGACCTTGCTTTTGAACAATGTATATGTAAAGGAACGGAGCAACATATAAAGCACCGGAATTACAGGGCTATAAATTATATACAGCTGACGGCTTTCACTATATAGTAGTGTTAACTTTCACTCCAAATACCGATCCTTTTGAATTAACATAGAATATGTAAAAAGAATGAAGATATAACGCTAAAAAGAAAAGAAAAAGTTATCCCTGTTGTTAAGAGTGAAAACAGATGTAGAGAATGTTCTAGAAGTTTTATGAAGCTATAAAAATAATACAGGTAGAGTTTACGGTTCAAGGTAGTTATAAATCCTACAAACATAGACACAAGTATTGAGGGTGGAGTACATGAGGTGTTTTATACCCTTAGAGATGAAGATAGTGGGGAAATCAAATATTTAAGTATCAAAGTTTATGTCGGTACAGATATGATGAAGTTTCCGCTGGGGAATGACTGTACTGGGAGATTTTGTTTACGCAGAGACAGAAATGTTGCAAATAACAATGTGTGTGAAGTAAGCGGTTTATCAGCAAGCGGAATAGAAAAAATCAAAACTCATAAAGAGTTGGTTTTACCACATATAAATCCTAAGACGGGAGATAGTATTACTAAAGTCAGTTCTCATAATTATGACGGCAATGCCAGATTTGAGAATAAAGGGTATAACTTCTATAAGCAGTTTTGACGGTGGAATAAGCAATATAGGTTGGCACGCATTTTATGGAAATTCCGATCTTACCGAAAATAAATAATATGCCCAATATAACTAAAGTAGAAGACTCAGCTTTTAGGGATGTTAGAAATTTAACGAAAAGTTTGATTTTCAAAGGTGGTAAGTATAGGAGAATGGGCGTTTGCAAATACAAATGTTAAAAATGTAGTGGCTCCGGAACTTATACAACTGGATTTTGCGGCTTTTCATCAGGGGCATGTAGGCTCTGATCCCGATTTTCCTGATGCTATTTATATGCCTAAATTGGAGAGAATAGGAACTCATGCCTTTTCCGGAAATGATATTAAACATATAGATCAGGAAAAGCAATTCGAATGCGACTACTATAGGTGTAAACGCATTTAGAGAGATGAGGAATAGAGCTTTAGTTAGTGTTAAAATACCTAAGATAAGCAAGGTGGAGAGCGGAGCCTTCAGTTGGAACTGGAGTATAAAAGAGTTGTATGCACCGGAGCTTGTTAATATAGGAGATAATGCTTTTTCTGTAAACTATATAGATAATATAGATTTACCTAAGGCAGTTACTATAGAAACTTCAGCTTTTTGGCATAATGATGCGAAGACTTTAAGTATTCCCGAAGCTCAAACTATAGGAAATAGCTCTTTCCAAGAGAATAAACTTGTAGAGCTGAACTTACCTAAGGTACAGACTATGGAATTGAAGCTTTTCAAAAACAATCTATTACTACTGTTATGGCTCCCGAAATAGAGACGTATAGACAAGTGGGCATTTTGGAATGATAATAATGTAGATGGAAATAGAGACGGTGCACTCGGACCAAAATCCAGGTTTAAAAATATTGGGATTATAATATACCTATTTATACAAATAATACGAATCTGGTAAGTAGAGAAAAATTATATAATAAATCCTGTAGAAGAATCAGCAGAGAGTATACCGATGATGATTTTATTTGGGATGAAAAACGTGGATACCAAGGTGTTGGTTTTCACAACAAAAGGTAAGGCAAAGCTTATTTCAAATGATTTTGAATTGATACGGACAAAAGTAACGGAAGTAGGAGATAATGCCTTTAATTTTGAGAAAGATAAGGTAATTATAGAAAAATGTTAGATTGTGAGGAAAAGAAGCATTTCAAAGAAATAGAATAGAAATCTTGGATATGCTCTAAACTTGAAGAAGTGAAAGAGCTTGCACTTGCAGATTCAAATGCAAGTGATGATAAGACAAAATACTCAATCTGCCCTAAACTATTAGACAGTCGTGCCTTTAATAGTTTAGGGTAAGTAGAAACATGTTGATATGCCCTGAAAATTGAAGAAATATCGGAGGAGCCTTTTCTAACAATTATATTACTAAAAGTTTCAGCGCCTAAATTAAAAGAAAAGTGGGAGGCAGAGCTTTTCAGAACAATAGATTTACAGAAATAAGTAAAGAAAATGTTTCCGGGTATTGGAGCATATAGGAGTATACAGCCTTGCAGATCAAGGAATAATAGAGAAAATAGACTTGCCTACTTTAAAATACTCTTTTGGAGTGGAGGAGTGAAATTTGGTTACTGGAATAGAAATAAACCGCGTAATAGGTAGTTCTGAGGGTATATATAATGGCAATAATATCTTTTGGGTGATAATACTTTTAATGTAATATTTAACTCTGATAAAACCAGGGAATGGGAGACTGGAATATAGCAGAACCAGGAGGAATACTTACAGCTCCGTGTAGGCATGGAACACTGACAGAACAAATCCCTGACGGTTGGTTGGAGAGTATTAAGACCGCTGATTTTTGGGCTAAGAATGTTGCTGTTAAGGGAAATATCAGAACAGCTATTATTAATCCAAGTACAGTAAAGGTTAATTATAAATTAGAAGACGGTTCGGATTTAGACGGTGCAAACGGCAGACCCTAATTTTGGCGCTTTCCAGAGAGTTTATTTATGAAGAAGCAAGACAGAAACCTTCAAAACGGAAGCTTTAAACGGCAAGAACATATTCGGCTCCGAATGTAGACGGATTATGATTAGTTAGGCACTACTGATGCTACAGGAAAGTGTCAGTACTACAAATAAGACAATAGATATCCCTTTATGAAGCAGAGGAAACAGAACGGACAGAGATTACTTTTACATATAGAAAAATAGAAAAGAGTAAGCTGCCAGGACCGGTATTAAAATATGGCATAGGGGAAAATAACAGTACAAAAATTGTAGGTCAAGATGGAGAGTATATTGCTAATAACGGCTCTATGCCACAAATGCTTACCAGATTTGATATGAGGGTACGTGCTAAAGACAATTAAAAAGGCAAGATAAAGATAAGCTTTTGATAAACCTTATAAACCCTAAGTCCATAGTATTAGCTAATAGGTGCCGCAAACCAGCACTTGGTATGCGGAAAAACAATTTGCTACGAGTAGCATATGGAGATTACTTTAAATGATAATATTGCCGCAGGTTCAAGTTTAAATGCGGCTATAAGCTACAAATTTAAAAGTGGAGTAACACCTGACGGAGTTAATGTCGGCTTGAAAATGATACTTATAGATGAGAATGATCAAAGTGTATGAGATGAGTATCAGTAGCTGAAAATGTAAATTTAAAGCGTACAGATCCAAGCCTTATTAGAAAAGGTACATGCCAATAATTTATCAGGTTATAATTATAACGGTTCATATGATTATCAAAATAATCCAAGCGATTTAGGAAAACTTATGAAAAATGATAAAAATAGTTTCGGACAATCCTGAGTTTAGAGAGTTTTACTATACTGTAGAGAATGTTTACCACATATGAGCGGTGACTTTTTTAAGAACCTCTTTACCGACTTATAAAAGCTATGGAGGCAGATGGAGATAGTAGAAAAACTGCAGTATTTGAACCCGCGCTAATCCTGAATGGACTTTAAGCTCTGATAACAAGAGCCTACTTTTAACAAGAGTTTGGCTACTCTACTAGAGATAAAGAAATTTTAAATAGAAAAATACGTCCTTAAAATTAAAAATTTCCGTGGTGCTGCAGAAAAAGAAGAGATTAAAAATGATGCGTATTATATTTAACACCTGCTGATTTTAGGGATGCAAGTGTCTATAAAGACGTGGCTGCTATTGGAAATTTAGGTGAGGCTACTTTGTAGCGTTTGGCCGCTGTATGTTCCTATCATGCAGGTATCGTTTTAAAGATGTAGGGGAGGAAAGTCTATGAAGCGAAGACTCTAGAAGTTCAAACGGCACCGCTTATCTGCATGATAATGCAGAAGATAAGAAAAAGGATATTACATATAGGTACAAATGTCAGTGACAAATGAATTAAGTGATTTTAAGAATGTTTCATAATAGATTATGATTTAGATAACAGGTTAAAGTATAAGAGCTAGATTTGATAATAATCCTAGCAGCCAGGTGGGTGTCCTAGGTTATAAAAAGTAGGTAATAATATAAATACAGGTGCAGATGTCTTGTATTTGACAGAAAGCTAAATAAATGCAATACTATACTAGCTCGGAGATACCAATATTGATTATCTGCAAAATAAAAATACTTGGAACAGATGAAAAACCTTTTCAATGATAGTTTAGCATTTACGGTAATAACCGGACTAAAGATGAAAATGCTGCTTTATTTGATGAAATAGACAGTTCAGAAATTTGTTACTTAATAAAGCGATGATTTTAGGAGACAGATATCAAAAAGGAACAAATACTGAAAAAGCTAACAAGGAACCGATGAAAGTATGAAAATATAAGAGAAAAACTTTGTTTTGGATAATACTGCTAAGGTATTAATCTATAGTATAAATCTGTGGGTTTAGAGAAGAAGTTAGTATGCGAAGCTATATACCGATGCATATCCTGTATATCCTCCTATTGAACCGGAGAGGTTGTACTTGAGGGACAAAAAGGAGCATATCATCTTAGGCTTAAATCCGTAGTTGAGGGAAATCCGTATGATAGAGCGGTAGATGTACCTGAAAATTTTGAACTTATAGATATACTGCTGAAGCTATAGATGCAGAAAAAGAAAATATTATTTTAAACCTACTTACAAGAAATGGTGGAAAGTTTTGAAATAATATCTGAATATAATACTATTGAGAATGGAGCTAATGTTAAACGTACTGCTGTTAAATTCAGTGCGGCTAAACTGGATCTAGCTACGTACAAAGCTCAAAGTCTTGATATAGCTTCTATTACAACAAAGTATCTTGAACTACCATTGAAAATACTATTAAATAAGGCATACGCAACTTGGGATAATAAAGGTGTGGAGGCTATGTCTCCTGCTAAAAATACGGCGGAAATAATATAAAGCCTGATGGGAATGAGCAAGATGGCACTAAAAATCCTTATACCTATGCTGATGTCGGTATAAAAGTAGTTAGAAGTTCTGCCTTGGTTGGACAGCTTTATATAAGAAATAAAACGGATCATGTTTGGCAAGAAGATATACCTACAAAAAGTGATGAAAAATTTTGACTATAAGATGGTCATATCTAATTATGATAACAGCGAGAGAGAACAGCTTATGAAGGTTTAGATATAATCAATGTTTTGCCTGCTATAGATGATCAAAAACTTAATAAGCAAGGTGCGAGAGGCACAGAATTTGAAAACAAAATAGATTTAACTCGCCTTAGTGATATAAAAGTACCGACGGCTATAGTATTTCCTATTATAATACAACTCCTATAATATTCTGGCAGGAAATAAGAATGTGGATGATATAGGAAATGATAATGCTACTATTGGGAAAATGAACCAAGCACCGATACTAAGATGATTAGAATAAAAGCTAATGCAGGTGTTTTTTAGCTAAAGGGGAAAAGATAGAAATAGAAATTCCTATGGTAGCTCCACATACAGATAGCTTTAAATGATACCAAAACAAATAAGAGAGCAGTAGATTCTATGTATTTAGACACTATGAAAATAATAGTACGACTTATAAAAGTTTGCAGAGCCGAATAGAGTTTTATAATTATATGGAAGTCCAAATGGCAGTATCAGTTTTACTAAGTATGCTAAAGAGGTAGACTGTTAGATAACAATACGGCTACACCATTAGCAGGTGCAGGTTTTGAGCTGTTAGATAGAGATGACACATTATTAGCTAGCTTATTCTGATACGAACGGCTTGGTTAAGTTTGATAACTTACTGACAACTCAAGAATTATCAAATAAGGGAGTTTTTGGCCCTCAAATACTTATTTACAAAAACACCATGAACATAATTTTGAAAAAGATAATTTAGTAGAGTCGAAAACAATAATTATAATATAGTTATATCGGAAGCTGATAGTAAGAAATGTTTAAGAATCTTAAAGATATAAAAGGGAAAGTATTACTATTACAAAAACGGCTAGAGATGAAAATTATACTCATCCAATATTCCTTTTAGAATAGGGGATCATGTACAAATAATACTTTTGATTTAGTACAACGACTGACGAAAACGGTCAAATTATACTCACCGATTTATCAGAGGGTAATTATCGAATAGAAGAGATAGAAAGTACAGCTATAAATAGGTACTGCACAAAGGTCCGTCTAAAATATAAGAGTAAAAGCTGATGCTTTGAAATCACAATATTAAAATTAAGAATGAGAACTTCAGTTCTTCTTAGAAAGATAGCGCAAATGATATTCAACAAATCCCGAAAATTGAAATGAGCTAACGATTTCCAAAAGAAGAGTTACCCGGATACAGATTTAAGGGTAGTGAGAGAATGGAAGTACCTTACCAACAACAATACTGACAATAATGGAAATGTTATCTCACAAAATCTAAAACGGAAGTTGTATATACAGTTACAGAGTTGCTGATTGCACAACAAACTTATAATAATAAAGATTTGCATTCGTTTAATACCAATGAGCATAAATTTAAAATCACCCACGACGGTAAGCTTTATGGCTATTAAGGCTGATGAACTGCTGTAAGATTTAAGCACATGCCCCTAAATATCCCAATAAAGTTAGCAAAAGGTAAAAGGAAAGATAGTTGTCAAAAAGGCAGACAGATAACAACGCAAAAGTCGCTTGTTGAGCTAAGATAGATATTTACAAGGTAGATATAGTAGATGGAAATACAAATCTGACAAAAGATTGGAGTACCAAGACCATCAGCTATGGTAGAAGTGATCAGTACTTTTGATATTGAGAGCGGGTAATTATCAACAAAAGAGATAGAGCCACCGTTAGGATATATCTTACACATGTTCCAGAAGCAAATATACTAAAGAAGCACCTAGCAGGAAACAATGTCTTTGATAAGAGGGGATGATATCATCTCATACCGTTAACTCAGGTATTAACAAAATAAGGCTTCAAAAGTCAGGGTTAAAAAGGTAGCGACATACCGACATGATACATATGCCTCATATCTGCAGCCAAGATTTATATAGATAGCAATGGGAATACTCATCCGAACTATAAGTATAGGGTATAGGAAGCAGTTTCGCGACTGTATATGAGCCGTAGCAGGGCAAGTTTTTGAACTTTATGAGATGAAAGATGGAATAAAAAGGAAAACGCTGCAGCTACAGATAGTACAACTGACAAATACTACTATAATTAGCGGAGCAGACGGTTCTATAGACTTTGGAGATTATAAATTTGACTTTAATAAAGAGTATGGAGTTTTTGGAGACGGCACAGTAGATGGTTATGAGTTAAATACAGGCTAAGACTCTTTTAAGTTCAGTGACGAGGCGAGCGAAACCGGATTTAATGGTGAATATGATTAGCAGAATAATGAGGCTTCACGTGTGAAATTTCCACATCCAGTATGATAGTGAGAAAAGAGAAATTTGGCAAGATTTAATATTATAAGGAACCAAAGCTACTGCTGATTTTAATAAAGTTCATAGAAGTGCAGTTACAGGAAATGCACGTTTTGATTTCCAAGATTATCTTTTGGAAATTATATAGTTAGGAGATAAGCGCCCCAATCGGATATAGACCAAGTGCCGATGACGATATAGAGTTAGCATTATGAAGGACAATCATATTTAAGAAAAGGTATAATACAAAGTTAATAGATATAAATATAAGAAAAGGGGCGAAAAGGTTCAGAGGAAATGTAAAGGTTGGTTACTTGTTCATCAGGAAAGATGTGGCAGATAGCGGTAGGCCTTTGTGCACACTTAATTTCTTACAGATGAAATGGTTTAGTTACCTTTTAGACAGAAGTAATAACTGACTGTAACATATCCGGCAGTTGGATATGGTCGATAAGAATGAGTGTTTATTACTTGCACCTGTTGAGAAGAAATAACTGATGCAGAATATGAAAATATAATTACCGTACAAAAGAAACCGGATTTACTATTACAAATACCGCTAAAAAAAGAAGCTTTCTATAGTGTAACTAAAGAGTGGGACATAGCAGGTCATGAAGCAATCGAAGAGCAGTGTAACTGCAGCATTAAAGAGAGTTAAAAACCGGTGGAATTTTCTGTCGCGGCAGGAGACAGTAACTGAAACTCTACAAACCTATGTATTAAAATGCAGATAATAACTGGCAGCATACATTTGAGCATCTACCTCTTAGAGAGTGGGGAGAAAATGTAATTTATAGAGTAGAAGAAGTAGGAAGTGTTCAGGGATTTAAGGAAGCTGTTTATACGTATGATGCGTCTTCTAAGAATATGACTATAAAGAATGTATCTGTAACCAGAGATATAGATGTAGAGAAAAAGTGGATAAATGTGGACCCTACAAACGCGCCGGAAGTAAGTATACAAGTTTTTGACAGTGAAAATATGAATGCTCCGCTTAAAAGTGAAGTACCTACCTTAGAAGCAGTTAGTGGCAAGTATATAGCTAAGTTTACAAATATACCTAGCTATGCTTATACGGTAAATGAGGACGGTAATATAAGTGCAAGAAAGATTAAATATGTACTAAAAGAAGTTTATGCGGACGGGCAAGTCAGAGCCGGATATACTACAAGTGATGATATGGCTGGGAAGTATGATACTTATAGCTTAGATGAAAATATGTCTTCAAAAGTAGAAGTTGAGATGACTAATACCCTTGAAACAGAAAATATAAACATATCAAAGATTTGGTCGGGTATAGAAGCTGCAAATGCACCGGAGGTAAGTTTGCAACTGGTATCTCGTAAAGATGGCACTGATACTGATGTTGGAAGTCCTATTGTGCTTAATAATACAGTCGGCTGGTCTAAGACGCTAATAAACTTACCTAAGTATGAGGCTGACTGTATAACTGAAATCAGATATGATATTAAAGAGTTAAATGCAAAAGACGGTTATACACTTTCAAAGGCACAGACTGTGGACGAAGACGGTAATATAAGTATAAGTTTGACAAATACAAGAAAGGTAGTTTCTGCAAGTATAAGTAAAACTTGGGATATGGTAGCTTCCTTGTATTTAGGAGAAAATATTAGCAAACCGGAAGTGAGATTGCATTTATGGGCAGATACTACAGATAATATATCTATGATGCAAGAGATTAACACTGATACTAATGAAATGACTCACCGCCTTTAGTCTTAAATGAAACAAATAATTATAGACTAAAGCAGAAAGTCTACCAAAGATACTACTGATGGACAGACACTTATTAAATATTATGTAACAGAAGAGGCTATAACAGGATTTAATTCTCCAACGGATCCGTAGAGTTGTGGAAACAGAGTTTGCTCCAGATGAATTAAGAGCCAACATACAAAAATATACAAGAAAAGCATGATATAAAATGTCGAGAAGATATGGAAGGCTGGAAAAGTATGAAGAGAACGAAAAGGGTAACATCCGGAGATTCATATAGACTTAGCTAGTAGGAGCGGACGGCAGTAAGAAACCGTTACCGGTAGAACGGCGACACTTGTTCGTGATACTGCAAATACAAATTTATGGAATGCAAAGTTTTACTAATCTATCAGTATGATGAACGAAAACAGATTATTTATAAAGTAGTAGAGAGAGAAAACCGCAGGATACGATGTTGCTTACTCCGAGCCGGAGGTGTAGATGTAACTAATAAAAAGATTGTTGTTACAAATACAGCAAAACTGTAAATGTAGTAGCAAATAAGAATTGGGTAGGAAAAACGGAAGATAGCGTAGAGGTAAAATTATTTAGAGATAATACGCTTTAGAGCGACCCTTACAGGGTGCAAATGCTGACGGTTTGTATACACATACTTTTGCTCGACGTACCATGCATAGGTGGATGGAAGTACCGCTTACAATTATACTCTTTAGTGAAAACACCTATAAATGGGTAGGAAACTGCCATAAGAGAGGTAGTTCAAGCTGTGGATAATGGAACTAAGACTTTTGAAATAACAAATACTTATATGACAGTGATATAAAAGTAGAAAGAATTTTGAGGTGTAGAGGAAGCTAACAGACCGGAGGTGAAACCACAGCTTTGTAGATGAAACTGACCCTGACAATAAAAATAGTTTTAGCTAACAAGATACTTACCTCTAATAGAGAAAACAATTTTAGAGGTGTATTGGAAGATTTACCAAAGTTTAAGGACGATGGAACTACACTTATTAAATATAATCTTGTTGAAAGTCCGATTTTAGCAGGTTATGATTTTAATACAAATGCTACATTCAGTGCTGTAGCACAAGAGAATTCTCCATATGGAGCATGGACTATAATTGCAACTAATGTGCGTAAGACTGAGGATTTAATAGTAAGAAAAAGTGGGCGAGTGATATCGGTGGCTATACCAGACCTGATGTCAAACTTGAATTGCTTTGCCGACAGTACGAATGACGGAGTAGATAATCCTAAAAGCCTTGGAACAAGTGTAGTAAATGCCGATACTGATTGGAAATTAACTAAAACTGTACCTAAGTATGCGGCAGATGGTGTAACACTTATAAAGTATTATGTAAAAGAATTACCTATAAACGGATATAACAGTGTAGAGGGCAATATAGAACTGAGTGAGGCGGGAACTCTTGCTACAGCAGATAAGACGGGAACGACACTTAGCATAGATACCTCTGAAACAACGGATATACCTAGTGCCGCAAATAATACTAAAACTATATTAAAGGCCGGGTTGAGTAACAGTCTGAAGGTGGTTGATGTAAATGTGGAAAAGACTTGGGAAGGTATTGATAAATATGTAAGTAAAACAAACTTACCGAGTATACATGTACAATTAAAAGATGCTACAAATCCTATGGCTAAGATAAATGTAGCTTCTCCAAAAGAGTTGATAGCGGATAACGGTGTTTATAAGGCAAGCTTTAGAAATTTACCTAAGTATAAGCAAGATGGCACTACCTTGATTGATTATGAGGTAGAAGAAGTAGAAGATGCGACTTTATCAGGATATAGTGCAAGCTATGTCAGAGAAGTTTCATCAGATGGAAATACTAAGATAGCTATTACAAATAAAGTAGAAACTGTCGTTTAAAAATTGATAAATCTTGGGTAGGAGTAGAAAATAATGAAGTTCGGAAGTAAGATTTAATATAATTGATAGAGGTGTAGGTGAGAATGCCACATCTGATATTAATTTAACAAATAAAACTATAGCTCTAAATCTTGCGAATAATTTTACACAAACTATAGTTGATTTACCGAAATATCATATAGACGGTACCACTTAGTGGATTATGGTATAAATGAAGTAACAGATTTGGCGGGTTACAGCTTTTACGTATAGTAAAAATGTAACAGATGAAGGAATAAGTTTAGTTGCTACCAATACCAGAGTAAATATACCGGTAAAATTAAAAAGATTTGGGCAAATGATGATGTAGGATATACCAGACCGGAGCTACATTTGAAATATTTGCAAATGCCGTAGCAGATGACTCCAAATAATGCCGCAAAGGTAAAAGAAGTCCAATTAAATGCTGATAATAATTTTGAAATATCTTTTAGATTTGCCAAAATATGCATCAAACGGAACGGATGAAATACATTACTATGCTACAAGAAGTAGTTCCGAACGGTTATAAATCAGATGACGGAAGAAAAGCCTTGGTATTTGACAGAGGAGTTCTAAAGGCTGAGCTTACAAATAAGCTTATTCTTAGAGATATTCTTATAAGTCAAGAGTGGAAAGACTTAGAACTTTATAAAAATTCGGTTAGAGGAAATGTGCCGAATCTACATGTGGAAATCTATGATATTACAGATGGAATAGTTGGAGCAAAAAGTTGGAGTTTCAAGATTTTGGTAAAAGATACTGACGGTTTATACAAGACTAAGTACGAAAAGTTGCCTAAGTATAAAGAGGACGTGTAACTGAAATCAAATATATGGTTAAGGGAGCTTTGAGGAAATAATTTAGTCGGATATAAGGTGAATTATAAAACACCTATAGTTGACAGTAATGATAACCTTGTCTTGAATATAGAAAATAATCCTGTAAAGGTTGAAATCAAGGTTAAGAAGACTTGGAGAGTGTAAGTCCCTGATCTTGCACCGAAGTTAGACCTCGCTTTAATTGATTCTACAGCTACAAAGGATGTGGATTTAGCAGGTAAAGTAATTAGTCTGAATGTCGGAAATAATTTTGCTTCAAGTTTTGGAGACTTACCTAAGTATAATATAGATGGTACTACGCCTATAAATTATACTCTAAAAGAGCAGGGAACTCAAAAAGGTTATACATTTACCCAAGCAAAGCGAGAGGGCTCGGCTGTAGAGCTGAGGGTATAAATGAGAGAGTAACTTTATCTGCTAACCTTTACTAAGACTTGGCTGGATGACGATACTGATTATGTCCGACCTACTGTGTATTATAAATTATATGTAGGTGATACTATGGAAAGTGCTACACAGGTAAGTACCTTGGCTGATGGCAGTCCTATAGGAAACATAAGCTTGTCAAAAGTAAGTAATTGGACTGCTGTTGTCAACGGTTTACCTAGGTATGATATAGATGGTGATACCTTACTTAAGTATTACGCAGAAGAAGTACCTATATCAGGTTATAAAAAGTAAAGGTAGACAGGAGTTGATACTTGCAGAGGATGGTTTATTTGGAGCTGATATAGAAAATGAATTACTTACGACTAATGTTAGGGTAGAGCAGAGTTTTAGAGGCTTGGACAGATATACAGATGAAAATTTGGATAAGTTGCCAAGTATAGAGGTATGTCTGTATGATATAACAGATCCGTTAAATCCTATTAAAATAGAAAGAAGTACAAAGACCTTAACAAAGTCAAGCGATAGTAAGTGGACAACTGAATATAAAAGCTGCCTAAGTATAAAGAAGACGGAGTAAGTGAAATTAAATATAGTATAGGAAATATAAGTACCTATGACGGGTATGAACAGAGTGAAGTGAATATAGAAAAAACGAATACAGGCGATACATTTATCAGTTTTACCGAAACAGCTAAGATGACAAAATTGAATGTGAAGAAAACTTGGATAGGTGTAGAAAAATCTAAGGCTCCTGAAATAGAAGTAAAAGCTTTTAGATAGGATAAGCTTTGATGATATAAAGGATATAGGCTCTGTTAAAAAGCTTAATCAAGATAATGATTTTTGAGTATGAGTATTCTGTCTACCTAAGTATCATATTGATGGAAAGACTCCTGTTCGATATGAGTTTGAGGAAATATCTAAAAAGGATGGGTATATCTTTAAGGAAGATAAGTATGAAATCTTAGGAGATACTATAAAAGTAGCTATAAGTAATACTAGGGTAAGCTTGGATATGAAGCTTAGAAAGTCAGGGAAAAAGATAATTCATCTTATGTAAGACCTGCTGTAAGCTTTACTCTTTTATAAGAAAGAGGGAAGTAATTATACAGCTGTAGGTTTTGAAAAAGACGGAGTAGAGCATAACAAGATAACTATAGACGCTTCTATGAACTTTGTTGCAGATATACATGGTCTACCTAAGTATGATGAGTCCGGAGATAAATTGATAGAATATTATATAAAAGAAGATGCACTAAAGGGTTATATAGTTCCGAAAGATTATATAAAAGCGGAAGTAACGGATGATGGAAGTCTTTATGCAGAGGCGGAAAATATCTTGGAAAAAAGGACAGTCAAAAGCTATAAAGCATTGGAAAGGACTTGAAAGTTACAGTGAGGAGGATATTAGGAATCTAGCTAAGGTACATGCTGTTCTTTATGATATAACAGATGAGAAGACTAAAGTGGCGGAAGTGGAATTTATCAAGGATGAATCAGGAGAATATAGTGCGGTATTTTCCGATGTTCCTAAATATAAAATAGACGGTGTAACTCCGATAATTTATGATGTTGAGGAGCTTGAAGCAGGAAGACTTGAAGGTTTTACTACGGCTTATCTTGGAAGTAAAGAGGATAGTGCAGGTAATCTGAGTTTTGATATAGAGAACAGTCTGATAACCGGAAAGGTAAGTGTTAAAAAGACTTGGAGAACACCACCATTTTTGGTAGACAGTGTTAATGTTTATCTGACTAAAGGCGGTAAAAAGGTGGGTGAAAGTGTAACCTTAAATGCTGATATGAATTGGGAATATACATTTAAAAATATACCCTATTTATGAGGCTGACGGTATTACAAAAATCAAGTATAGCGTTAAAGAGGAAGAAGTGTTTGCTTACCAAACTTATCTGAAAAAATCAGAGGAAGACGAAAATACTTTTGAACTTTACAATATTTATACCGGTATAGTAAAAGATGGGAAAAAGTCAAGTTTTTCTGTAGTAAATAGATTTGAGCTACTAAACTAGAGCCACAAATACAAGAAAACATTTACGAGAAAAATAGATGTAGCAACACCTGACATACCTGAAAGAGTAAAAGAAAAGGTACTTTCGCTTATTCCGAAGACAGGAGATAATGCGAGTATTTTGATATATGTAGGACTTGTTGTTCTATCAAGTGTTTTGCTTATACTGGTTTTTAATGTTAAGAAAAGAAAGAAGATAGGTAACTTTTCCCATAAAGCTTTATTATATAAAAATCGCTTAAATTATGAGATTAGCGATTTTTATATAATAGGGAATCATACTGTGTATTTATTAAGAGAAAATAGTTAACAAAAGCTTAACACGATTTTTAATTAATATATCATATATAATTTAGTGAGGTGGTTTATGTGGAAATATAAAAAAACTATGGCAGGAGTGATAGCAGTTACTCTTTTTTTAAATATGCTTGTGCTAAAAAGCTATGCGGATATTGAAGGTCAGGGTATTTTTTCAGAAGAGAATCTTGTGAAAGTCAAGGAAACACAAGGTATAAAAATACCATTTGGGCAGAAGGTGTAAATATAGATAACAGTGACTTTCATTTATTTAGAGATGGAGATACAGCGGAATATTTTATAACAAAGCATGGAGCAGGTAGCGGTTGGTATGATATAAATAAAAACTTTGATATGAAAGACGGGGTACTTTGTGCAGGAGCAGTTGCAACAAATATGTTTCATTGGTGGCTTGATATAAACAAGGACTATGTGGATAGATATTTAGCTGAGGACATAAATAATGCGAGCATAACGATATCAGATAAAAACAGTAGATTTAAGAGAATTAAAAAGAAGTTTATGAAAACGAGGGTTATAGGGATAAAAAGTAAATTTTTTGATTTTATAAAGCAAACTTTTAGTGGAGCGGTCTGGGTGGATAAAATACTGGACTTATATATAAATGGATATTCTTATAGTAGAAAGTATGCTAAAAATATAAAAAGGTAGATAAAGCAAAACAGTTCGGTTAATTTTTAATAAGGTATTCTCTGATAATTTATTAACAAATGTATATGATAACATTACCGACATAGAAGAATTTTCAAATATTGTGAAATCAGAACTTGAAAGTGGAAAAAGTTTTTGGGTTTGGGTTATATAGGCGGTATAGTGGTAGGACATGCCGTAACATTATGGGGAGCCGATTTTGATGAGAATGATAAGCTTTGTAGCTGCATATATATCCGACTCGGATGATGGGAGTTTGAAATATGATACCCTGTATTGGACTTAAAAGATTTAAGGTAAGTCGACAGGCGATAGTGTGTAAAAATTTCAGGTTATAAAGAAGCTGATGTAGGAAGTAAAATTTTTATGGTTTATTCTTTGATGTCCGGTAAAGAGTATTGGGAAAAATATTTTTAAAAAGGTAGATATAGGAGAGATAATAAAAAGAAAATATAGAGAGAATAATAAAAAGAAAAATATAGAAGAGAATAATAAGAAAGAAAAATATAGAAGAGAAGGATATAAAGAATAATACTAAGAAAGAGAATATAAAAGAAGATATTATTCCAAAGGAAGCAAAAAAATAAAGGAGAGATATATACCTCAAAACAAGAAAAGGTAAGGAAACAGTTCAAAAACAAATACTTCAGAAGCTTCTTTTTACTCCGGTGGTGGAGGTTCGTCAGTAGTGGCAAGAATTTTAAAAACACTATTAAAAAGAGACTATAGGAGAATATCAATAGTCTATACCATGGTATGTGGAAACAAGATAATAAGGGCTGGTGGTATCAAAAATGAGGATAAAAGCTATCCAAAATCAAGTTTTAAGAGTCTTTTATGGAATGGAAGGTATTCATGGTATTACTTTAATTCTGAGGGATATATCGTGTCCGGTTGGCAAAGTATAAACGGAAAATGGTATTATTTTTATCCTAAAACGGAAGGAATAAATATTTATGGAAGTATGGCAAAGAATACTGTGATAGATGGTTATTTTATAGGAGAAATGGAGCAGTAAACAGATAAGAGAAAGTTGAGATTTTTATAGTTGCAGATACTGAGGTTCTAGCTTGTAATTTTTAATAAACTACTCTAAAATAGTCCTTGCACTAAAAGTATAATTATGCTATACTTATTTAGCTTTTAAAATGCGAGGACGTAGGCGGTATGCATCCGCAGATATTATAAAATATAAAATGAGGTGAGGATATGAGAGAAGGAATACATCCAGAATACAATCAGTTACTGTTACTTGTAACTGTGGAAATACTTTTACTACAGGCTCAACAAAAGATAGCATTCACGTTGAGGTATGTTCAAAGTGTCATCCATTCTATACAGGGTCAACAAAAAGCTGCATCAGCTCGTGGACGTATTGATAAGTTCAACCGTAAGTATGGTGTTAACGCTAATTAAAATGATATGTTTAGGACTAAGCAGGGCTTAGTCCTTTTACTATATTAAATATTAAAATAAGGTGGTGAGATATTGAAATACTCAGGAATCGGTGGACAGGCTGTTGTTGAGGGCATTATGATGAAAAACGGTGATAAGTATGCGACAGCTGTAAGAAAAAGCGATGGAGAAATTGCAGTAGGTGAAGATGAATATATCAGCCTTACAAAAATATAAATTTTTAGCTTTTACCTTTTATAAGAGGAAGCTTTGCTTTTTATGATTCTATGGTTTTAGGTATGAAAAACTCTAAATTTTTCTCCCGGTTTTTTTACAGAAGATGAAGAAGACTATAAACCAAGTAAGATAGAAGTGTTTTTACAAAAGATATTTGGAGATAAGATAGATAAAATAATAATGTCTATAGCAAACCCTATTTTCTATATTGGCGGCTATCGGAATATTTATGTTACTCCTATGTATCTTGGAAATCTACTCAGAAAATTTGTGGATAGCTATTATGCAGTAGCTATATTTGAGGGCATACTTAGAATAGCTATATTCATAGGGTATATTTTTATTAATATCTCGTATGGAAGATATAAGAAGAACATTTATGTATCATGGTGCCGAACATAAGTGTATAAACTGCGTTGAAACAGGTTTGCCACTCACAGTAGAAAATGTTATGAAAAGTTCAAAAGAGCATAAACGTTGTGGAACCAGTTTTATTATAATAGTTATGCTTATAAGTATAATCTTTTTTATGATAATAAAAGTAGATACCTTGTGGCTTAGAGCTGTAAGCAGAATAGTTTTAATACCGGTAATAGCAGGTGTGAGTTATGAGTTTTGCGTATAGCAGGAAGTAGCGATAGTAAAAATAGTGGATTTGCTATCAAGACCGGAATGTGGATGCAAGGACTTACAGTAAAAGAGCCTACTCCTGATATGGTAGAGGTGGCTATAGTAGCTGTCGAAAAGGTGTTTGATTGGAAAACCTACTTACAAGAAAATTTTGGAGAATCTTAGCAATGCCGGAAAGCTTTAATACATATAATGACTTGCTTATTTATGCAGTAAAAGAATTTGAGAATGTCGGTATAGAAGAAGCAAGTGTAGAAGCAAGGAATATACTTTTGTATACTTTTTAATATAAGTTTGCTTGATTTGAGTTTGAATAGAAATAAAGAGCTTAGTGCAAAAAGAGAAGATAGAGAAATTTCTATCTTTTGTAGAAGAAAGGAAGAAAAGAAAAACCTTTCAATATATAATAAATAAGCAAAATTTTTATGGACTTGATTTTTATGTAGATGAAAATGTTTTGATTCCGGTTTGATACAGAAGTTTTTGGTAGAAAAATACTAAAAGATAATAAAGATAATAATTTGCAGTTCTTGACCTTGCACAGGAAGTGGAGCTATTGCTATAAGTTTGAAAAAGCTGGGTGAGTATAAGAGTGTAAAAGCTTTGGATATATCAGAAAAAGCTTTTGGATATAGCAAAGGAAAAATTCAAAATTAAACGAAACAACTATAGATTTCATTTGTAGTGATATGTTTGAAAAATAAATGGAAAATTTGATATTATTGTTAGCAATCCACCCTTATATACCCTAGTAGGGATATAGAAGATTTGAGTTTGGAAGTAAAAGACTATGAACCAAAAGCTTCTCTTTAGATGGCTTTGGAGGACGGTTTGTATTTTTATAAAATAATAGCAAAAAGAAGCAAAAAGCTTATCTAAAAGAAAATGGAAAAATATATCTTGAAATAGGCTATAATCACAAAAGATATTAGAGAAATATTTAAAGAGTATAATAAAATAGAAGTCTCATAAGGACCTTGCAGGTAAGGGACAGAGTAGTTAAGATTAGTTAAGAGAGGTTTATTATGTTTGATAATTTAGATGATATATTAGTACACTATGAAGAGCTTATGATGGAGCTTGGCAGCCCTGATGTGGCAAATGATCAAAATAAGTTTAGGAAGCTTATGAAAGAACAATCAGATTTACAACCACTGGTAGAAAGTTATAAAGAATATAAGAAAGTAAGGCAAGATCAAGAAGATGCACTTGCTTTACTTGAAACAGAGAATGATGAAGATTTAAGGGATATGGCAAAAGAAGAGCTTTCTGAGGCTAAGAAAAGAGAGAGAACTGGAACAGGAGTTAAAAATTCTTCTTTTACCAAAAGACCCTAATGATGATAAGAATATTATGCTTGAAATAAGAGCCGGTGCAGGTGGTGATGAAGCGGCACTTTTTGCAGCAGAATTATATAGAATGTATACACATTATGCAGAAACTCAAAATTGGAAAGTTGATATAGTAAGTTTAAATGAGAGTGGCATAGGCGGATTTAAAGAAGTTGTTGCTATGATTACAGGAAAAGGTGCATATTCTAAGATGAAGTATGAATCCGGAGTACATAGAGTACAAAAGAGTACCTGAAACGGAAAGTGGTGGACGTATACATACTTCAACAGCCTCTGTTGCAGTTATGCCTGAAGCTGAAGAAGTTGATGTACAAATAGATATGAAAGATATTCGTATAGATGTTATGCGTGCTTCAGGAAATGGTGGACAATGTGTAAATACTACAGACTCTGCTGTGCGTCTTACACATAATCCTACAGGAATAGTAATTTATTCTCAGACAGAAAAATCGCAATTACAAAATAAAGAAAAAGGCTTTTGCACTTCTTCGTTCAAAGTTATATGAATTGGAACTTGAGAAAAAACAAAGTGCAGAAAGTGCAGAACGTAAGAGTCAAATTGGTACAGGTGATAGATCGGAAAAGATTAGAACATACAATTTCCCACAAGGAAGAGTTACAGACCATAGAATAAATCTTACTTTGTATAAGTTAGATAAGATTATGAATGGAGATATAGCAGAAGTTCTGGATGCCTGTATAGCTGCGGATCAGGCGGCTAAATTAGCTAAATTGAATGAAAGTGCGTAAATTATGAAAGATATACTTATTATACTTGCATCAAATTCTGCCAAGGAGAAAGGAATTATTAAAGCAAAATAGGTTTAGACCTCGTAGTCATTCCCAGTAGCTGTGATGAAAACTTAGAATATATAGAGGTAAAGGATATAGTAACTGACTTATCTCAAAAAGAAAGCTTTTAGATGTGGTTTCTAAGCTTGAAAAGAATACTTGGAACTTAATCTTCTGATATAAAAAGAGTTTTGGTATTAGGTTCAGATACTCTTGTTAGTCATAGGGGAGAGGTTTTAGGAAAGCCACTAGATATTATTGAAGCTAAGGCTATGTTGAAAAGTTTATCAAATGACTACAATGAAGTCTATACCCGGAGTTTGTCTTGTTCTATTGGAAAAAGGAAGATACTAAGTTTAAAGTTTCACAAATAAAATCTTTCTATGAAAAACGGAAGTCTATTTTTGATGAGATATCTGAGGCGGATATAGATGAGTACATAGCTACAGGTGAAGCTCTTGATAAGGCGGGAGCTATGGTATACAGCGATTTGCCGCCAGATATATAAATAAAATTAATGGTGATTATAATAATGTTGTAGGTCTACCTGTATCAAAAAGTGTGGTATAATATAAAAACTTTGTGGAGATGAGTAAAATGGACAAGAAAAGTATTGATTTTGCAAATTTGGGTTTTGGCTATATAAAAACCGACTATAGATATGTTTCTACTTATACAAATGGTGCTTGGGATGAGGGGAGACTTACAACAGATGATAAGGTTGTAGTTAGCAGAGTGCAGGGTATTTTGCAATATTGTCAAGAATGTTTTGAGGGTTTAAAAGCTTATAGAACAAAAGATGATAAAATAGTTACTTTTAGACCGGATCTTAATGCTAAAAGAATGTTTGATTCGGCACAGAGATTAGAAATGCCATCTTTTCCTGTAGAAAGATTTTTAGAGGCTATAGATAAGGTGGTAGCAGCAAATAAAGATTTCGTACCACCTTATGGAAGTGGGGCTTCCTTATATCTTAGGCCTTTTATGTTTGCTAATACTCCTGTTATAGGTGTTAAGCCGGCAGAGGGGTATGAATTTAGAGTATTTGCAACCCCTGTAGGTCCGTATTTTAAAGGTGGAGCCAGACCTCTTACTATTTGTGTGTCTGATTTTGATAGAGCGGCTCCTCATGGAACAGGAAATATAAAAGCAGGTCTTAACTATGCTATGAGTTTACATCCGCTTATGGTAGCACATAGAAACGGTTTTGATGAAAATATGTATCTTGATGCGGCTACTAGAACTTATGTTGAAGAAACAGGTGGAGCAAACTTTATATTTATTACTAAAGACGGTACGCTGGTAACACCTAAATCCGATTCTATTTTACCTAGTATAACAAGACGCTCTCTTTTATATGTTGCGGAGCATTATTTGGGTATGAAAGTAGAAGAAAGACCGGTTAGGTTTGATGAATTATCAGAAATGGCAGAAGCAGGACTTTGTGGAACGGCGGCTGTTATTTCTCCGTAGGAAAAGATAGTAGGAAAAGAAAAGACTATAGAGCTACCTAGCGGTATGGATAAGATGGAGAGCTTACAAAAAGTTATAGGTGATACTTTAATCGGTATTCAATTAGGGTGTTATAGAAGCACCGGAGGGTTGGATTAGAGAGATAAAGTCAGTTTTACTGTCGTTTGTGCTAAAATTACTGTTGTTTATACTAAATTATACTTGAATTTTGACTTTATGCTATACTAATTTTTGTTAGAGAGACTTAGAGTGATATAAGAGATGTAGTTTAGTTTAGATAACTCAGAACTGGACGTGATTTCTTAATAAAGAGTGCTGATAAAGAAAATCAAATTTTCGGATTTCTTTATCGGCATTCTTTATTTTTGCCTTTATTAAAAACTTGGATTAGTTATTTGTATGGAAAAGTAGAGAAGAAAGTAAATGAATAACTCCCTTTAGAAAATAATTCAAGGCATATTATTAAAAGCTATATATGCCATTTAATAGTAAATTAAAAAATGAGGAAATACGAAAAATGTCAAGTAGAGTTATTATATTAGAGTAAATATAATAAAAAGGTTACAGACTAACGGTTTTAAGTCTTAGTCTGTAACCCTTCTTTTAAATATAACTAAAAAGTCAAGATATTTTTATTGTTAGTATTCTGCTTCAATAAGTCCATAAGTGTTATTTTTCTCTTGTAAACAACAGCTGTAGTTTCAGTTTCGGCATTAACAAAAACATAAAAACTATGTCCTAACATTTCCATTTGTAAACAAGCTTCTTCGGCAGTCATAGGTTTAATATCAAATTTTTGAATTTGACTATTTGAATATCATCATTTACCTTATCTTCTTCATCATAATTTATAAATAAATCTGAGAAGGAAGCGGCGGCTTGTTTTTATCAATTAATTTATTTTTATATTTTTTTGATTTGTTTTTCAATATATCGCTAACTAAATCAATAGCCACATACATATCATTTGAGCTCTTTCAGCTCTTTATAAGTCTATGTTTTGTAGGTATGGTAACTTCTATTTTTGTTCTTCTTTGCACGCTAAGGGTAACTTTTAAGCGTCTACGTCCTCTTAAAATATTTGTTGAGCCTAGATAACTTATCTTGTATTGCTTCTTGTAGACCTTCTGTGATTTCAATATCCAATTATAGTATAACGCATTACATTTAGCTCCTTTCTTTAAGATATGTTAATTATAATATAAATATTTGTATTTTTCAATATTTTTTATAGTAAATTGTGCGAACAATTTGCTATAAAAATAAAATTAAAAGTTTTTAAAAAGTTGATAAAAATACTTGTTAATATATATCCACATACTCTATCAAAAAGTCAAGAATGATGAGAAGAACTTGTAAATATAAGCTTTTCCACTAACTTATCCACATTATCCACAAAAAGGAGAATAAGATTTTTATAGATAAAATGTGTATAAGTTTATTTTCTGTCATTTTTACTTAAAAATTCTATGATATGAATTTTTGTTAATACTAAAACATAAACTTGCAGTAAAGCTTATAAGTGATAGAATGTGAATTAATGCTATAAAAGTATACAGGAGAAGAAGGATGAGCCTGATTGAAAAATATTTGGAACTCACAGTGAGAGAGAATTGAGAAGAATAAACTTATAGTAAAAAGCAATAGAGGAACTAGACCTACTATGCAAACTATGAGCGATGAAGAATTATGAGCAGACAATAAAGTTAAAGCAAAGGTTAGCAGACGGTGCAAAGTCTGGATGATATATTGCCGGATGCTTTTGCAACTGTTAGAGAGGCAGCAAAGAGAGTGCTCAATATGGAGCATTATCCTGTTCAGCTTATCGGTGGTATAGTTTTACATCAAGGTCGTATAGCGGAGATGAGAACAGGAGAAGGTAAAACTTTGGTTTCTACTTGTCCTGCTTATCTGAATGCCTTAGCCGGAAAAGGTGTTCATATAGTTACAGTCAATGATTACCTGGCAAAGCGTGATGCTGAATGGATGGGTAGTGTACATGAGTTTTTAGGTTTAAAAGTTGGTGTTGTTTTAAATGGTATGACAAGTGATGAGAGAAAAGAAGCTTATGCTTGTGATATTACTTATGTTACAAACTCTGAACTTGGTTTTGATTATCTAAGAGATAATATGGCTATTTATAAAGAACAACAAGTTATTAGAGAGCTTGACTATGCTATTATAGATGAGGTTGACTCTGTGCTTATAGATGAAGCGAGAACACCTCTTATTATTTCAGGGCAATCAGGAGAAAGTCAACAAAGCTATATGAAGTTTGTGATATGCTTGCAAAGCAACTTATCCGTGGTGAAAGCAAGTGGCGAATTTAGTAAGATGAATGCTATTATGGGTGAAGTTATTGAAGAAACCGGTGATTTCATTGTAAATGAAAAAGATAAGGTAGTAAATCTTACAGAAGACGGTGTTAAAAAGGTAGAGGAATTCTTTAAGATAGAAAATCTTGCAGATGCTGAGAATCTTGAAATACAACACTGTAGAGTATTAGCTTTTGCGTGCAAAATAATCTTATGCATAAAGATAAAAGACTATGTAGTAAAAAGATGATGAAATATTATAGTAGATGAATTTACAGGAAGAATAATGCCGGGTAGACGTTATTCTGACGGTTTACATCAAGCTATAGAGGCAAAAGAGCATGTTAATGTAAAGAGAATCAAAAACTTTAGCTACTATTACTTATCAGAATTTCTTTAATAAGTTTAAAAAGAGCAGGTATGACAGGTACTGCATTAACAGAAGAAAAGAATTTAGAAATACTTATGGTATGGATGCGATTTCTATTCCTACGAATAAGCACTATACAACGTATTGATCATAATGATGTTGTATATAAGAGTAAGAAAGAAAAGTTTACTGCTGTAGTAGATGAGATAAAAGAAACTTACGCTAGAAAACAACCTGTTTTAGTCGGTACTATTACTATAGAAACTTCGGAAATGCTTTCAAAAATGCTTAAAAAAGAGGGTATTCCTCATACTGTACTTAATGCTAAATTCCATGAGAGAGAGGCTGAAATAGTTGCAGGAGCGGGAGCTGTCGGAGCTGTTACTATAGCTACCAATATGGCAGGTCGTGGTACTGATATTAAGTTGGAAGAAGAAGCTAAAGCTCTGGGTGGTTTAAAGATTATAGGTACAGAAAGACATGAAGCCAGACGTATAGATAATCAGCTTCGTGGTCGTTCAGGTCGTCAAGGAGATGTCGGTGAGTCAAGATTTTATATATCTCTTGAAGATGATTTGATGCGCTTATTCGGTTCAGATAGACTTATAAGTATGTTTGAATCTTTAGGTGTTCCGGAGGGTGAGCCTATAGAGCATAGAATGTTATCCAGTGCCATAGAAAGAGCTCAAACTAAGATAGAGAGTAATAACTATGGTATAAGAGAAAATCTTCTTAAATATGACGAAGTAAATAATGAGCAAAGAGAAGTTATTTATGACGAGAGAAATAAGGTTCTCAACGGTAATGACATGCGTGATACTATTATCAGAATGATAAACGATATAGTTGAACATGCTGTAGATCTTGCTATTCCTGTATGAAGCTAAAAATAGTGAATGGAATTTAGAAAGAGTTAAATGAGTTACTACTCCTATAATTCCTCTAAAGGCGGTAAGTGCCGATGAGGTGGAATCTTTAGATAAAAAGGTTTGGTTCATAAACTGAAAGAAGAAGCTATAAAAGCTTTATGAGGAAAAAGAGGCACAATTCCTGAACCTGAAAAAATAAGAGAGCTTGAAAGAGTTGTTTTATTAAAGGTTATAGATAATAAGTGGATGAATCATATAGATGATATGGAGCAATTAAAGACAGCAGTATGAGCACAAGCTTATGGGTCAAAGAGATCCGCTTGTAGAATTTAGAAAAGGTGCTTGATGAAATGTTTGATGACATGATAAGTGCAGTTACTGAAAATACAGTCCGTATACTTTATAATGTGAGAGTTGAGCAGACTGTTGAGAGAGGCCGGCAAAGGTTTACAGGAACAAATAAAAGATGATTCGGTAGCAAAGAGCCTGTAAAAATACAGAACCAAGAATATATCCAAATGATCCTTGTCCATGTGGAAGCGGTAAAAATATAAACAATGTCATGGTAGATTAGCTTAATACCTGATAAAACTAGAGGGACTTATATTTTAAGTCCCTTAAATTTTTCAGGAGATTTTATGATAGAATTAGATCAATTTAAGCATACTCTAGGTAATTATGAAAATGATTTAAAAGAGCTTAAGGAGTGTCTTTTGACCTGAAAATAAGAAAAATACTATTATGAGAAATGAAAGAAGTATGGAAGAGGCAGACTTTTTGGTCTGATCGGATAAGGCGAGTAAGCCCTAAGGGATACTAAAAAGATAAAACAGAATTAGATGCTTATAATAACTTAAATGCTTTGTATGAAGATATGAGATACACTATAGATATTGTATGAAGAGAATGATGAGTCTTTGATATCTGAAATTAAAGATAATTTAGATGAATTTATTAAGAATCTGGAAAAATGCAATTACAAATGTTATTTACAGGGGACTATGATTCTACTTCAGCTATCTTGAAATTGAATGCAGAGCAGGTGGAACGGAAGCTTCTGTGATTGGTGTGAAATATTATATAGAATGTATACAAGATGGGCGGCTTCACATGGTTTTAAGGTGGAGGTATTAGATTACCTGGATGGTGAAAGAAGCAGGAATAAAAATCTATAACCTTAGATATAAAGGAGAAAAATGTTTATGGATATTTGAGAAGTGAACATGAGATTACATAGATTAGTTAGAATATCTCCTTTCAATGCTACAGAGAAAGCGTCAAACTTCTTTTGTTTCTTGCGATATTATGCGGTATAGAAGAAGAGATATTGATATAGATATAAATATGGATGATGTAAGAGTTGATACTTATCGTTCGGGTGGAGCAGGTGGACAAAATGTAAATAAAGTAAGTTCGGCTGTTCGTATGACACATATACCTACAGGTATAGTAGTGCAATGTCAAAATGAAAGAAGTCAATTATATAATAAAGAGAAAGCACTACAAATGTTAAAAGCCAGGCTTCTTATGCTAAAAAGGCAAGCTAATGTTGAGAAATTGTCCGATAAGAGGTGATGTAAAGGATATAGCTTGGGGTAGTCAGGATTCGCTCTATATAATGCAGCCTTTATACTTTAGTAAAAAGATCATCGTTCCGTTATGAAATCGGAAATATAACTGCTGTCTTAGATGGAGATATAGATAAATTTTTCGGACAGCTTACTTAAATTGGATAAATATGAAGTCCTAAGATAAATGGAAGTGAGGACTAAATTTTTATAAAAAGTAGCTATGAACTAACGAGTTTTTAATTGTTAGTTTGTAGTTATTTTTGTATTTATAAAATAGTCGGATTTGCTTTATATGATATAGAAAGATTGAGAATAAAAAGGACTTTGTAGAAGATAAGAGGGGTAAGCCGCCCTATTTATAGATAAAATCTATAAATAGGGCGGCTTATTGATTTAGAAGATATTTACAAAAACAATTTTTGATAATACAATATTTTATATCAAAATAAAAATGGAGGTTACTATATGGAATGTGTATTTATAGTGAGGCTAGAGAATTTGCTGAAAAATTTATCACACCTTTTAGTAAAAAAGTAGATGAAGAGGGAGTGTTCCCTAGAGAGGCGTTTGAAGAAATAAGAAATAGCGGATACTTAACTCTTATGATTCCAACAGAGCTTGGGGAATGGGAAAAGGAATAGAGGAACACGTTGCAGTTTGCCGTGCATTTGCAAAAAGTTGTGCCACTACAGCCTTGTGTTATATGATGCATAATGTTGCATTAAATGTTGTTCTATCTCGTGGTACTGATGAGATGAAGAAAATGATTCTCAAAGAAGTAGTAGAAAATAAAAAAGTTTTGGCACTTGCTTATAGCGAGCTTGGTACAGGTACACATTTTTATATATCAGATATTAAAACTGAAGTTCATGAAGATCATATAGTTTTAAATGGTCTAAAGAGTATGGTAACCTCAGCTGAATAGCGCGTCATATTATTTAGTATTGGCTCCGTCAGAAGTGGAAAATGCCATAGATAATTGGTTGGTACCATTAGATGCGAAAGGTTTATCTTTTAAACAAAATTCATGGCATGGTATGGGTATGCGTGGTAATGTATCCTGTCAAATGTTATTAGACAATGTAGCTCTTAGCAGAGATTATATAATAGGTGAAAAAGGTGCAGGTCAAGAGCATGTATTTAGTATAGTTGCACCATTTTTCATAGCCGGTTTAGCCGGAATATATACCGGTTTGGCAGAGCATATGTTAGAAGAGGCTATAGAACATTCGAAGTCAGGAAGTATACTTCAGGCATGGCTCTATGTGAGATAGAAACAGTACAAATACATTTAGCTAAGATGTATACACAAGTTAATGCGGCTATTTGTTCATGTAAAGAGGCGACAAGAAGTGCGGTTGCAGGTGAAGCGGATGCTTTGGCTAAGATTTTAGCGGCTCGTGTATTTGCTTGTGAGATGGTAATAGAAGTAGGTCGTTTAGGAATGAGAGTAGGCGGTGGAAAAGCCTATAATAAATTAGGAGATATGGAAAGGCTTGTCAGAGATGCTTATGCAGGTCAGATTATGGCACCTAGTGCAGATGTATTGACTGTATGGTTGGGAAAAGCTATAACAGGTCAAGATTTATTATAGGAAAGTACATTTAGAGAAAGGCATATCTCGAAATAAAATAAAGTAAAGATATAGAATAAAAATTAGTGGATAAAATAAAAAGTGGGAGCGGTAATATATGCACCAAAGGTAACTGTTATATGGGAGATTATAGCAAAATTTTTTGAAGATGAACATTGTCCTATAGAACCTATATACTATAGAGATTACAAGACACAAGTAGACGGTCTTATGAGTGGGAGATAGATATAGCTTGGAATTCACACTTTGACGGTTGGACACTTTTCTTAGAACTAAGGGAAAATGTTTGAATGGTTCTATGCGTGATACGGATCAAAAATAGAAGAACATATTTAGTAGTAAAAAGATTCGGGAATAGATAAATTAGAAGATTTAAAGGCTAAGGTTATAGGCTTTGGTGCTATAGATTCTCCTCAAGCACGTTTAATACCTATATATAATTTACATAAAACGGTTTGGAGTTCGAGTAAAGATTATATAGAAAAGAGATTTGATATAGGTGTCGGTTTGCATGGAGATCATGTAGGTGGAGAATTGGATTCTGCAAAAAGCCTTGATGAATGATGAAGTTTTAGCAACTTGGATGTTGGATTTAAAACTATGAATCATGGATAAAAAGACGGCACTTTTAGATGAGAATACAGTTAAGATATTATATAAAAACTGATTATTTTTGACCATTGTATCTTTTACAGGTAGAGAGGGATTGAATAAAGAAAAATTCGATTTGTTTGCAAAGGTATTACATAAGATGGACTACAATAATCCTGAACATAAGGGAAATGATGGATATGGAAGGATTAAAAGAGGGGTAAGTGGTAGAACAGAATTTTTGCACAATTAAAAAGGAGCAAATGAATATCTAAAATTCTTTGCTTAGGGAGGAAAAATGAAGACTACTTTTGCCATTTACTACAGCTTTGCTGGGAAGTATGCCACGCAGTAAAGAACTTTTACAAGCCAGAAGAAAGTATTTATCAGGTTTGTTATCAAAAGATGAATATATGAATCTGGTTTTGGAAGAAAATAAAAAGGTTATAGATATACAAAAGAGATAACGGTATAGAACTTATAACCAGCGGTGAACTTACTAGAGATAATTATGTTTCCTTTGTAGCAGAAAAACTCTCAGGTGTAACAATGATGAGTATGGCGGATATGCTTGACTATATAGATGACAAGCAAGCCTTTGAACAAATATTAGAAACTCTCGATGTACCGGCTATAAGTATAAAAAATGCTATTTGTAATGGAAAGATAGCGAGAAGTGAAAGCTTGTTAAAAGAAGAACTTGAGAGGGTTAAAAGTTTAACGACACTACCTATTAAAGCTACTCTTCCGGGTCCTTATTTAATGACCAGATCCATGTGGTTACCTAATTTATCAGGAAAATATTATTCAAGTAAAGAAGAGCTTGGTAAAGATGTGATAGCTATATTGAAAGAAGAGATAGATGAATTGGAAACCTTAGGAGTGAAAGTTGTACAATTTGACGAACCTGTACTTACTGAAGTAGTATTTACAGAGGGGAAAACTCGTTCTTTTATGTGTGCCGCATTGTCTGAAAAGAAAGATCCTACACAGGAGCTGGAGTTTGCCACTTCCTTAATTAAAGAACTTATGGATTATATGAGAGATAAAGAAATGCTTAGTTCTTTGCATGTATGTAGAGGAAACTGGAGTAAGAATGAAGGCATATTATTAAAGGGTTCATATACACCTTTACTAAAGTTGTTTGAAGAAGTATTGCCGGATGTACTTACTTTGGAATTTTCAACTCCTAGAGCAGGAGAACTTAGTTCTTTACTGGAGAGTAAAAAGATAAGGGAGAATTGTATACTTGGTCTAGGTGTAATTAATCCTAGAACAGACCTGGTGCAAAGTAGTGAAAGTATTATAGAGCGTGCGAAAGAAGCACTTGAGTATCTGCCTAAGGAGAGATTGTGGTTAAATCCGGATTGTGGATTTGCTACGTTTGCAAATAGACCTGTTAATACTATGTTGGGGATAGAAAAAAAATTAAAAGAACTAAATAAAGCAAAAAGAATATTTGAGAGCGGAATATGAATAATGTATATGAATCCATGTATCATGACCTTAGATATAGAGCTATACTTGGTAAAAATAACCTAGTCAGTATATATACACAAAATGATAAAATAGAAGTCAGTAGCGAAATGGATTTTGATAGTGTAAATGATAATCGTAGTAGCATAAACTATTTTGTCAGTGCTGTTATTTCCGGTATTCTACATGGAATATATCGTTTGTCAAAAAGAGAACATAAATATAGAAGAATTAGAAATCAAATCGAATGTTATTTTGGAAAAACCCTTTATCTTATCTTCTTGTAAAAGGGCTATGATGCAGCTCCTAAGATAGCAAAAATAGATGTAATAGTATATATATATTCGTATGAAGATGAGGACGTGGTTTTTGAACCTATGTTCAAAGGTCTTAGAGAAAAATATATTATATCAAAGCATAAAAGATAGTATAGAAACGCTGATAGAATTTAGAGTGATATTGTAATTAAATATACTTGTTTATTTTGGAAAAAGTAATCTTATTATGTGATGTAAACCAGTAAACATAGAATAACTTAATATTATTTTAAGCGGAATGTAATCTGTATATGACAGGAAACATTCCGCTTGATTTTTTATATCCTATTTTTATTCTACATTTTAATATATTTTTTTCTATAAATTAACTTGCAAAATTAAGTATCTCATGTTAATATCCTTTAAGTAAAAACAAATGTTTTTGAGGGTGGACAGTGAGTGAAGAGAGTAAATATTACTTAGTTAGAGAAAAGGCTATTCCGAGGTGCTTATAAAAGTTATAGAAGCAAAGAATCTACTGAATCATGATAAGCATATGAGTATAAGTGAAGCTGTGGCGAGTGTAGGAATAAGTGAAGTTCATTTTTATAAATATAAAGATGATATTTTCTTGTTTAACGATTCTTCCAGAGGAAGAACTATAACTTTGGCTATGCAGATACTTGACAGAAGAGGTTTGCTTTCTGAAATATTAAGTATAGTTTCTATGTATAAGGCAAATATACTTACAATACATCAATCTATACCCCTATAAATGGTATGGCAAGTATATCCTTATCTGTAGAATTAGCAAAAGACACAGTAAATTTATCTAAGTTATTGGAAGATTTAGAAAATAAAGATGGCATCATAGATGTAAAAACGTTAGCTAGGAGTAATGAAAAATGATAAATGTAGCAATAATGGGTTTTTGGTACTATAGGTTCCGGAGTATATGAACTTATAAGAGATAATAATGAAAAAAATAAAAGTGGCTATTAATAATGATATAAGAGTAAATAAAATTCTTGAACTCAGAGATTTCAAAGGGTACAGAAATTGAGAATCTTATAGTGAATAAAGTAGAAGATATAGTTAATGATGAAGAAACGGATATAGTGGTTGAGTGTATGGGTGGAACAAATCCGGCATACGAGTTTGTTAAATCTATGCTACTTGCAGGCAAGCATGTAGTTACCTCTAATAAGGCATTGGTTGCGGCTTATGGAACAGAGCTTTTACAACAGCCAGAGATATTAACTTTTTATTTGAAGCAAGTGTAGGTGGTGGTATTCCTGTAATTAGGACTGTTACAGAAGCACTTTTCAGGAGATATATAGAAAGTATAGAAGGTATTTTTAAATGGTACTACTAACTTTATACTAACTAAGATGGACGAAGAAGGAGAAGATTTTGCTCTTGCATTAAAGACGGCACAAGAGCTGGGATATGCTGAAAAAGAATCCGGAGGCAGATGTTGAAGGACATGATACCTGTAGAAAAGATAGCAATTTTATCTTCGCTTGCAAGTGGCAAAAGAGGTCAACTTTGAAGAGATATATACAGAAGGTATAACAAAGGTTGATACTAAAGATTTTAGATATGCTAAGAATCTTAAAGCCAGTGTTAAATTAATAGGTGAGAGCAAAGTTAAAAATGGTAAGTTATATTCTTATGTTTGTCCAACTATGATAGGTAAGAAACATACTTTATATGCAGTCAGTGATGTATTTAATGGTGTTCTAATAAAAGGTAATATGTTAGGGTGATTGTATGCTTTTATGGTAGTGGGGCAGGTAAGTTACCTACTGCAAGTGCTGTTACAGCTGATATTATTGAAGTTTCAAAAAACTTCACTCAAATATAAAGCTTGGGTTGGAGTTCTGATAAGATAGAAGTTGAAGATATGAAAGAGACTTCGCATAGATATTTTGTTAGATTTAATAATAAGGATGATAGATTCGAAAAAAATCTGTGCTTGAGAGCTTTGGGGCCGATAAGATATATAGACTAGATGGTGAAGAGGAGTTTGCTTTACTAAGTAAAGAGATGAAAGAAGCAGATTTCTTAGTAAAGTATGAGAGTATACCGGAGGCGATAAAATTTATACGTACAAGCTTATAGAATAAATAGTTTAGTATATAGAAAGAAAAAGCGTATCTTTTGTGTTTTTAAAATACAGAAAAATACGCTTTTTATCTAATAATTTTCGTTATAACCTCTTAAAAATTCTCTCGTTCTTTCGTTAGTAGAATTAAAAACATCTTCTAGGCTTACCTTCATCTATAATTACTCCTTATCTATGAAAATGAGTCTCGTCACTTATTTCTCTGGCAAAAAGCCATTTCATGAGTAACTATAACCATTGCTATATTTAAAGAAGATAATGATTTGATGACCTTGAGTACCTCGTTTGTAAGCTCGAGATCAAGAGCAGAGGTAGGTTCATCAAAAATAAAATGTCGGGTTTCAAGGCTAAAGCTCTGGCTATGGCAATTCTTTTGTGCTTGCCCACCTGATAATTGATAAGGATAAGCATTAGCTTTATCAAGTAAACCCATTTGAGCAAGTAATTTATTTGCTTCTTCTATAACTGAAGCTCTATCTCTTTTTGAACTCTTATAGGTGCATCTATAATATTTTCAAGTACAGACATATGTGGAAAAAGATTAAAATTTTTGAAAAACAAGGCCGAAACAAGAAGAAATTTCTTTTATAAGTTCTTTACTTGCATATACAGCTTTAGTATCTATATCCTTAACAAGTTCTGTTCCTTTGTACGATAGACTACCTCTATCCATATCTTCGAGTAAAGTTGCACATCTAAGTAAAGTAGACTTTCCGGAGCCGGAAGGACCGATAATGGATAAAATTTCTCCTTTAACAGTAAGAGAAATACCTTTTAAAAATTTCTGCACCATCAAAATATTTTCTTAAATCAGATAGTTCTAATATATTCATAAGTTCTCCTATCTATAATAATCTAACTTCTTTTCTATAAATTCCATTATATAAGCCACTATAAAATTAAAAATATAATAAAATATAGCAGCACAGGCAAAAAGGCAACATACTGGCATTAGAGCTTGCCAAAAAGCCTTAGCAGTGAAAACATCTCAGCCACACTAATAGTAAATGCTAAAAGTATCTTTTTACTAGAGTTATAACCTCATTTGTTATAGAAGGAAGAATTTTTCTTTATAACTTGAGGTAATATTATAATAAAAAGTCTGAGATTTTTGAATATCCAAGCAGCTTTGCGGCTTCATATTGCCCTCTATAGGCATAGATTGTATGCGGAGCGATATATTTCAGCAAAATAAGCGGCATAGTTTATGAGAAACCTATAAGAGCGGCCCATAATCTATAAGAGTTACTTATTTTTAAGTCCAAAGATATAATAAGGACCAAAATAGATAACCATAAGCTGGAGCATTAAAGGAGTTCCACGCATTATAGATATATATATTTTTATTATTCCTGATAAAATAGGATTCTTACCGGTACGTAAGGCAACTACAATAAGCCCAAGAGGTAGGGATACTATTAAAGATTACTATAAAAATGAGTAAACTAATGCCCACGACCTAATTCTCTTAGTATATTAAATAATGACATAAAAACTCCTTGCTTAAAAATATTATTTAGTAGATATACTTACATCACGACCAAACCACTTATTTGATATTTTTTGCCATAGTTCCGTCTGCTTGCATTTCATCTAAAACAACCTGTAACTTATCCCTAGAGCTTTATTGTTTTGGCAAAGCCCTACACTATATTGCTCAGGAGCCAGACTTTTATCAAGAATTATAAAGTCGTCATTATCTCTAACTTCTAACTGATATGCAGCTACAACCCTCGTCCATAGCAGAGCATCTATAGCTCCTTTCTAAATCCATGAAGCCGATGTTATAATCAGGTGTAGTTTTTAATTCTTTAAAACTGGCTTGTAGGTCGGGTAAATTTTTTAAGGCGGCTTCGAGCAGAAGAGTCAGCTTGAACCTCTACTATTTTACCTTTTAAGTCATCAAAGGTCTTTATGTTAGGATTTTTCTTTACAACAAAAATTTGAGCATTTTTCCATGTAAGGTTCTGACCAAAGATAAGAGTTTTCCCTACCATTCATAGTAAAGCCGTTCCAGATAACATCAATAGTGCCTGAATTTAATTCCATATCCTTAGCATCCCAAGCTATAGGTTGATAAGCTATTTCTAAGCCCATACGTTTAGCGGCTTCTGCAGCTAAATCCAAATCAAAAAGCCTGTAAATTTACCATCAGAGCCGACAAAACCCATAGGAGGTAGGTCCTTATCAGCCTACGAGTTAATTTTTCCGTCAGCATCAAAGCTCTGTATCCGCTTTTTGTGCTGGTATCTTTTTGTTTATTATCGGATTTTTGTTTCATCAGCATTTGTGCTTTCTTGTGCAAGAGTTTCGTTTGAACTGATTTTGCGCATTAGTAGTATCTTTTTGTTGCCACAGGCTACCAGTGAAAGAGTCCTAAAGCTAAGGTGGCAAAAGTAAGTATCATAATAATCTCCTCTCAAAATAAAATTAGTATCTAAAAATTGTTAAAATCAAATTACTTTAGTATAGTAGCATAGTAAAGTGATAATGTAAAAGCCTTATTTTTATCTATGGACAAGTAGATAATAAAGCTGAAAAACTAAAAATATGTCTATATTTGCAGAAAAATATATAAATATTATATAATGAGTATCAATAGTAAAAATCTTACATATTCAATTTTAGAAAGAAGTTTATATGAAGCTTAGATACATAAAACATAGTTCTTATGCAATTTTCAATGAAAAATTTTAACATGCTTTTTGATTATTACAGGGAGAAATGCGGAACTTTGAAAAAGATAAAGTGCTGTTTGTTTTTGTCAATCAGTAGGCACTACGATCATTTTTCTAAAGAAATTTTTCATTAAATAAAGCAAGTAGATAAAATAATTTATATTTTATCAGATGATATAGATAGAAGAGATGTTCGGAGAATATATTAGATAAACTTATCTTTTAAGTCAAAATACAGATAAAGAAATAAGCTTAGAGAATGATGAGATACATACTTATAAATCAACTGATGAGGGCTTGCGTTTATAATGAGATACTAAAGATAAAAGAATATATTATGCGAGATTTGAATTATTGGTATTGGGAAGAAGAGCCTAGTATATGGAATGAGAGTCAGGAAAAAGATTATAAAAAGTCAATTAAAGTATATGCAAGCCTTACTTGAGGATGGAAGCAAATATAGATATAAGCTTTTATACCTCTTGATAATAACAGACAAGGTGAATTTGTGCATATTTGAGGTATAGAATATTTTATAGCTTTTGTTGATGCAAAAGAATATTCCCTAGCCATTTTAATGTGCTTTTGATATCATAGAAAACTAAAGACAGATTAAAGGATGAAGATAAAATAGATAGTTCGTATAGAGAAAGAAAATGAGGAGTTTATATTATGATTAATGCTAAAACGAGCCAGAGCAGATCATCTACAAGAACAGATGATATAAGAGATGTACTATTGCGAAAGAAATGTAACAAAAATAGCTCGAATTTAAGTTTGAGGCTCCATTAATAGCGAGAGCTAAGGGAGAAAAAGCTTGAGGTTGGATTGTACAGGTAAAGTTAGCTCGAGTTTATGCAGTACTCATGTACATTTTAGAGACGTTTACATATAAACAGAAGATCTAGCTTCTGTAGCTAAGTGGTCTTGCAGGTGGATTTACACATCTAATAGGTGGCAAATACAAAAACGGCTATAGATGATGAAGAAACATTACTTTATGTAATAAGAAGGCAAGAAAACTGCAATTAATATAAAAACTTGTGCTTGCGTTACCAAAGGGCATGCATGGAAAAGAACTTAGTAGATATGAAGCTTTTAAGAGATAGCGGTGCTGTAGGATTTACAGGATGACGGTTTACCTCTTAGAGATCGATAGTACATGCAGAAGCTACGAGGCTAGAAACTTTAAAGGTACTATCTTTTCATGAAGCACCGAATTTGTTATAAATCCGGAGTTAATGCAGGTAAAGTAACAAAAATAGAATAGAGGAGCTTATTCAAAAGCTGAGTATATGATGGTGGGAAAAGAGATTGCGAAAATAGCAAAAGAAACCGGACTTTTAGTTTGTATGCAGCATATAAATTACAAAGGAAAGTGTAGATTTAGTTAGAAAATATCAGGCTCAAGGTAAGAGTTTTTGCAGAAGCCACATTTCTCCTTGACCGAAGAAGCTGTTTTAGAGCATGGTACTGGCGAGATGAAACCCTCCACTTAGATTAGAAGATAGGCAGGCAATAATAAGAGGACTTAAAGACGGTGCTATAGAAGTTATAGCAACGGATCATGCCACATTCAAAAGATGAAAAAGATAGAATTTCATAAAAGCACCTAGTGGTATTATAGGTCTTGAAACTTCTTTATCCCTCAGTATAATGAATTTGATGGTGGGACTATAGATTTACCTACTTTTCTCTTATGAGTTATCAACCGCAAGATAATCTGGATGCAGGAATGATGATAAAAGAAGATAAAATAGCTAATATAGTAGTATTCGATCCGATGAAGAGTGGATTTATGATAAATCATATCAGCAAGTCGGAGAATTCTCCTTTAGGAAGAAATCAGGGAAGACTTTATAACTATTTGTAACAGTTTAGTAGCATATGACATAGATAATATAAGATTTAATATGTTATACAATATTAAACTTCTGGCTTAGATACAGTTAATTGTATAAGTTGTAAAATGAAGTGTCAGTATAATTCAGTATTAAATTATAAAATAACGCAGTAAATTTATGAAAAATAGTGTTATAGTATTGAGAGTAGATGAGAGTTTATTGCGTTGATCTTTCACTACATGTGCATTATGCACTCCTACATCACTCTAACTTGGAAAAGACTGAGTCTTGGGACTAGTCTTTTCAGTGTAAAAATGAAATATTAAAAAGGTATTGACATATATAAAATATATGTATATATTAGTAGTATAACATATATAACGATATAGGGAGGTTTTGTATGAATATAAATAAGTTTACACGAAGTCTTTAGAGGCTGTTCAAAATATAGATAGCTTATGAATATGCTGATCAACAGCTTGGCAAGAACATCTACTTTTAGCAGTAGTAGACTTGGATAATTCTTTGATAGTTAGCCCTGCTTGAGAGAATGAACATACATAGATGACTTTCAGAAAGATGCTGTAGAAGCATTAAATAAAGTTACCCTAGGTTTCAGGAAATGCCAATGTTTATATGAGTCGCTGAGCTAAATAAAGTTTTAGTAAATGCAATTGATGATACAGCCATGGAGATGATTATGTCAGTGTAGAGCATATATTCCTCAGACTTATAAAAGAAAGTATTCCGGTATTAAAAATATCTTTGATAAATATGAGTATATATAGAGATAGTTTTTGATCTTATCAGAGCTTAGAAATCAAAAGAGTAGTAAGTGATAATCCTGGAGGCTACCTGACGATACTTTAAATAAATGTGGCTATGATTTAGCAGAGAGAGCGAGAAGCAGTAAGTTGGATCCGTTATAGAGTAGAGATGCACAGATAAGAAATACTGTGCGTATGATAGAAAAAGCAACAATCCCGGTACTCACTGTAGGCGCAGATGTGTAGAGTAAAACTGCCGTAGTAGAAGGACTTGCAATGCGTCATTTTGCTGGTGATGTTCGAAAGTCTAAAAGATAAGAAAATCTTTGCTCTTGATATGGGTTCCTTTGCTCGCCGTGCAAAAGTATAGAGGAGAATTGAAGAAAGATTAGCTGCACTTGATGAAGTGAGATCGGATGGAGATAATCACTTTTCTCATGGATGAGTTGCATACTATAGTAGGTGCAAGGTAAAACAGAGGTAGTGGATGCAGAAATATGTTAAAACGCCTGTGTACGAGGTGAGGATTACATTATTATAGGAGCCACAACTCTTGATGAGTACAATATATAGAAAAAAGATCCGCACTTGAGAGACGTTTTCAACCTGTTATGTAGAGGACCAAGTCTTAAGATACATATCTATACTTTAAGTACAAAAGCAGATATGAAACCATCATGAGTTAAAATAACGGATTTCACCGGTTAGTGCGACTGTTTATCAAATAGATACATGCGACAGATGCGGATAAGGCTATAGACTTAGTAGATGAAGCATGCTTGATAAAAACAGAACTTGATTCTATGCCGCAAGTTGGATGAGTTGCAAAGAAAGATATGCAATTAGAAATGAAGAAGCGGCTCTAGAAACTGATAATTTATCAAAAGAAAGATTAGTTGCCCTACAAGAGGGAGCTTGCGGTTTAAAAGATGATTTAAAGAGCAGAAAACCAAGTGGGGAAAACGAGAGTGGAAGCACCTACGGTATTCGTGAAGAAATAGACAATGTTAATAGACAAATAGAAGAGCACAAAGAAAGTACGATCTTAATTTGGCTGCAAAAGTTGCAATATGGAACTTTACCTGAATTGCAAAAAGAAACTTGAAGAAGAGGAAAAGAAGCTGGCTAGTGAGGAGCTGAGTTTGGTGCATGAAGCTGTAACAGAAGAAAATATGAAGATTATTTCTCGTTGGACAGAGTATACCTATAACAAAATTAAACTGAGTCGGAAAAGAAAATAAGACCTTTGCACTTGGACGAAACCCCATAAAAGGTTATAGGCCAGGACGAGGCTGTAGACGTAGTAGTGAAGCTATACAACGTTCAAAGCAGTGTCAGATCTTAAACTATAGGTTTCCTTTCTTGGTCCAGACAGGTTATGAAAGACAGAACCTGCAGCTGGAGAGCAGTATGATGAGACAATATTATCGCATAGATACGGTGAATATATGGAAAAGTTTTCTGTAAGTAGACTTATGGGAGCGCCTCGGGATATGTTCGGCTATGATGAAGGCGGTCAACTTACAGAAGCTGTAAGAAGAAAAGCCTTACTCTGTAGTATTATTTGATGAAATAGAAAAAGCACATCTGATGCATTTAATATTTTTGTTTCAGTGCTTGATGATGGACGAATAACAGATTCTTTAGGGAAAAACTGTAGATTTTAAGAATACTATTATTATAATGACCTCGAATATAGGTTCAGGATTTTACTTGAAGGAACTGATAATCCGGAAATATTAGTACAGAGGCTCAGATGTCAGTAGAAAGCTAAAACTTAGGGATCATTTTGACAGCCCGGAATTTTTAAATAGATTGGATGAAATTATACTATTAGCCACTAACAAAAGATAGATATATCCAGTATAGTTGATTTGCTGATAAAAGACTTAAAATGAAAGACTTTTAGATGAGAACCTAGTATAGTTGTAACAAATGATGCTAGAATTATATAATAGACAATGGATATGCAGCAAGTTTTGGTGCGAGACTATTAAAAGATATAGTACACAGCACGTTGAAACCTTGGTTTGCAAAACCTATATCAGCTGAGGATAAGTTAAGTACAGGTGATATTGTCATAGATATAGAAGATAATCAAACTTGTTGCTAGAGTTGATAATTAATAAATAGTAAGACGCATACTCGGGTTTAGAAATAGCCCGTATATTTTAGGAAAGGCTTGTTCTCATCAAGAGAACAAATAAAGTACGGCTATGTGCAGGTGCTTGAAATGAACACTACTTGGTGTAGGGGATACCATGTAGATAAAGGGAAAAATGCAGCAGGGAATAAAATTGACAAAAGATGATAAAAGGAAGACAAGCTTGGATGTACAAAGAAAGGAGAGATGATGTCTATTATAAGTTTGAGAGTTCGCGAAAATGAATTAAGACAGACTAAAGCTATGCGAAGCGCCATGATACGACCTTATCAGATGTTATCAGAACGACTTTACGTGAACACGCTGAAGCTGGAACACGATTTCGGATGTTTTATGAGTGGCGAAACAGAAAGACAATCAGGAACATTGCGAAACGTCCAATCACGAACTTTTGGGAAGATTTGGGATTATGACATATAAGAGCAGTTACGACAGATAAATCTCGACAGTCGTTTATTAGATGCAGCAGACGCACAAAGAATCAAAGCTCGATTGATACAAGAATCTTATGGGTTGCGAAAAATCTGGCGTATTCATGGAAAGGGGCTCAGCCAGCGGAAGTGGACAGTGGAGATACAGAGTGGGTGATTACAGGATTTTGTGATATGCAGAGATGATGAGAGTGGTGCTTTGTGTTGATTGATGGGCATAGAAGTAGTATGAGTAGCGGCAACACCTTCCTAAGGGGTGTTGTGTATAGAAAGGCTCTGTCCTCACGAAGAAGAGACGACAGCTTCTACCGCGCAGATGACTTGAAAACTACTGTCAGCGTTGCGTGCCCAAAAGATTTGGTGCGTATTTTACAATAATATATACTAAGTCAAAGAAAGTTCTGTGTACACAAAATATCTTGAATAAAAGCATAAAATATTTTATTATATATGTGCTAAGTTGAAATGGAGTATACAGGATGTTTGACGATTTCAGGCGATAGCTAGTGTTTATTGATATTATATCTGATATTACGATACCTATAATGTTACTCATTACCGATATCGCAGATACACACAGCTTTTCTCCACATGCGGTCAGAGAAACATGGTAAAGGCCTATATTTTAAATTATACCATCGATAGCAGGACCAAGGTCGAGATAAAAGGACCTTGAAAACATACCCAAGGATGGAGGAGTTTTATTTGTAAGCAAACCACAGAAGCCATTTCGATATATTAACAGCTTGCGCTATACCCCTAAAGAGCTTGGTTTTATTTCTAAAATCTGAAACATGTCAAAATATATTTTGCTAAAACAATGGATGTATATAGTGAGTGCCTATTTTGGATAGAAAAGATATAGGTAAGGAAAACTATACTGGAAGCTATAGAAAAGGTTGGAAAGTCGGAACTTTCTGTATGGATATGCCGGAGGGTACAAGACTAAAAGGTGATAATCAGAAAGAATTATTAGAGTTTAAAGAAGGTCTCTTTTAAAATAGCAGAGAAAAGCAAAAGCGCCTATAGTTCCTGTTGTTTTAAATAATACTGGAGATATTTTTGAAAAGACAATTCCCTAAATAAAAGCGGTTAAAGTAGGTATAGAATATTTGACACCTATATATATGGAAGAAACTTCAAAAGAGGCAGTGATTGGTGAATATACTAGGGAGCTTATAAAAGATAAATTGTTATAGAGGTAAAATATGGACTGGATCTTAGCAAGATAAAGGTGAAGATAGAAATTGATAAGAAATAGTAAAACTTTATAAGCAAAAGAATGTCTACTTGTGAACTTGTAGCCAAATATAAGATGAAAACAGGCAAAAAGTATTCTGGATACAAAGAGAGAGTAGAAAAATAAATTCGGTAAAAGCTTTACTGGATGGGAGAATACGATAAAATAGCAATAGAACAATTATATAAACAAATTATGGTTTGCAAGTAGAAGATATCAATATCAACTATTGGCAGAAAAATCCGGTTTAAAGAAAAGTCTTTAAAAACTTGAGGAATTGCCTCAGTAAAAGATAAAAGTGCAAAGTTAGTATATCAAGGTATAAAGGGTGCTTATTCGTATCAGGCTACACTTGCATATTTTTGGTAAGGATTTCACCATATCAAATGTAGACACCTTTGATACAGCAGTAGAAAAAGTTGCAAATGGAGAATATGATTACGCTGTTTTTACCTATGGAAAATTCAAATTCAGGTCACATATTAGATGTTTATGATTGTTGTAGAAAATGACATATATATAGTAGGTGAATATTTACAGTAAATCATGCTCTTTTAGGTATAAAAAGGTCGCAAGAATTTGCGATATTAAAGAGGTGTATTCATCCTCAGGCTCTTATGCAGTGACATGATTATATTAAAAAGAATAATTTTTTAGAGAAGGCTTGCCTAAATACCTACTATGGCTGCAAAGGAGATAAAAGATGAAAATGATTTCTCAAAAGCGGCTATGAAAGCGAATTGGCAGCAGATATACATATAATTTGGAGATTTTGGATAAAAATATAGTAGGAACAGCTACACAACCAGATTTATAATATTATCAAAAATGCTATATATAAGGAAAAATGCAAATAGAATAAGTTTAATGTTTGAGTTAAAACATACATCAGGGTGCTTTGTATTCTATATTGGCAAATTTTATTTAATGGAATAAATATGTTAAATATAGAATCAGACCTATAGAATGGGAATATAGATTTTGTTGATATAGAAGGACGCTTATCAGACGCTAAATATAATTAATGCTACAGCTTGAGCATAAAAAGAAGAAGCAATTAATATTAAAATATTCGGTACTATTAAAATAGATAAATTATTAAATTGTTAAATTTATAGCAGTATAAATGTAAAATTTAGCTATATAGTAAAGGAATATGCTATAATAATTAAAAGGCTTTATCTATAGCTAAATAAAGATACAAAATTGATTTATAATATTTATAAAGGGAGGTATCTATGAGTTATAGAAAGATGAGAACAGAGGATAAAGGAGATTTTTATAGCGGACTGAGTAAATACTTGGTTATGGCAACTTTCATTATTTTGCCCTGATTTTTACAAATTATTATTTCAATATATTGGTGACTAAGACTATCACCTTTACCATTCTCAGTATATTATGTTATTTCCTGCTTTGATAAATGCCTTGAAATGAGGGAGATTTGAGAAAGATTTTTGGAAAAAGAAAATTTTTCGTTTAAAAAGAGAAAATATAGCAAATATAGCATTGTCATTTACAACAGCTGCTATTATTTCTACTTTATCAGCGTATCCATTCATTTTTCAAGCTTATCAAAGGTAATGAAGGCAGATATAATGGCTTACAATTATATCTGATTTATTTTTCTTTGCTGTTTATTTTTGTGAGTAGATATTTTAAGTTTGATGAAAATATTTGGATGCTTTGCTAATAGTAAGTATTTTAGTAGCATTATTTGGCATAAGTGATTATTTTAATTTGAATTCTACTAGGTTTAAACCAATATGAAACGGAACAATGGCATTTTACTCTACATTTGGAAATATAAATACCATACCGCATTTATAGCCTTATTTTTAGGCCTTACACGTGTATGTTATATCTTTCTGATAATGAAGGTAAAGACGGTATTTCTATAAGACAGACATTTTATTATACAGTATGCTAATAGCCTTTTATGGCACTTACTATGGGAAATTCAGATAATGGGTATTTAACCTTGGCAGCTCTTTTGGATTTATTCCATTTTGGCATGTACAAAAGAAAAGAGAGCTTACTAGATATACGGTAAGCTTTTACCAGTTATTTAACTATAATTCAAACTATAGCTTTTAATTAATTGAATTACTACTCAAAAGGTGGTAGGTATAGATGGTATATATAATATACTGGCAGAGCTTTAAATATTTATATGTAATAATAATATGCTTGGCTTAACTATATTAGTATATATACTCACTATAAAAACAAATACTTTTGATAAGATTTCTAACATACCAAGAATTATATGGAGTTTAATACTTCTTGGAGTAATTGTCGCTGTTATTTACCCAATATATAAAAGTGAATTCGGAGAAGATTTAACTTGGTATGGTGCTTTTATTCAATATTTAATATTCAACAATGAATGGGGAACATATAGAGGTTATATTTGGAGGGCAATAGAAGAATTTTCCAAGTTAAATATCATACATAAATTATTGGAACAGGACCGATACTTTTGGAATATATATGTATAGACTTCGTTATGATGATATGTTTCAAAAACAAATCAATATTTTGATTCTGGCACATAATGAATATTTACAATATTATTTACGCATGGAATTATAGGCCTAATTTCTACATATAGTGCTTTTAGTGGCTGTTATTAGCAGAGGCTTTGAGCAGGTATAAATATGGTAAAAGATAACAAGAAGAGCGCTGTTCTTTTAGGGCTTAGTTTTAGTGTGTTTTCTTTATGCGATACAAGCTATAGTAAATATAAATATTCCATAGTATGGCAGTCTTTTTCTTTGGCGTTTATTATGTTAACTTATGCATTGTCAAAGGAGTAGTAAATGACAGATTTAACAAGTTATAAGCGGGTTATTAAATTATTTGCTGCTTTGGTACTACTTAATAGAAATATTTTTCATATTGGTTTTATCTGGATTACTTTAGTGAATAAAGCTACAGAATTTCCATATTGGAGAAGAGGTAATTGGTTGATAATAGCTACTTTATGCTTTTTCTTATCCTTTTTCTTTTCTTATGGAGGTTTAAAAGCTTGGATATTTAAAGAACAGGAAAATTTGATATATTCAAATATATTATCTATAGTTATAACCAATATATTAGCTTATTTATTGCTGGCTCTTATAGATAAAAGGTTTCATAATCCAAGTTTATATTATACTTACAGTTTTTGATATACTTTCAGTCGGTTTATGGTTTTATTTTTCAGTATGTTTACAGACATTTATTTCCGGCTAGAGCTTTTGTTAGTAGTAGTGGAGACAAAAGGAGTATACAGTATTATAAATAAGTACATAGTAGGCAAGATAAATATATCATTGGCGGTGCGGTAAATATAGATAAAGGTTTCAGAATTTGCAAAACTAAGATAGACAGGTATGAAGGCGCTGGTTATTGGAGATATAGAATCCGGATTTAGAAATGATATTTTGAAGTAGCTTGCTATGATATATATAAGAACTTATTCTATGCCCAAGCTAAGCGATATATTACTTAGAAGTTCTACACAATTAGATTTGTTTGATACGCCTTTATTATTATCAAGAAAATGATGAGTTGCAGATAAGAACAAATGAGTAAAAGAATAATAGATATAGTTTTAGAGAGTATTTTTTCTTGTTATTTCTTTTACCTTTATTTATAATTTTGGTATAATGATAAAGTCGGTGGACGGTGGTCTATACTATACGCAAAAAGCGTCTTACTATTAATGGAAAAATTTTTGAAATATTAAAATTTAGGACTATGAAAGTAGATGCTGAAAAAGACGGAGTGGCCAGACTGGCAGGTGAGAATGACACCAGAATAACAGGAGTGGTAGATACTTAGAGCCAGCAGACTGGATGAATTACCTCAACTTATAAATATTATAAAGGTGATATGAGCATAGTCGGTCCACGTCCGGAAAGACCGAAATAGCTAGAGAGTATGAAAAAGAATTACCGGAATTTAGATATAGATTAAAGATGAAAGCCGGTTTGACAGGATATGCACAAGTTTACGGTAAGTATAATACACACCTTATGATAAACTAAAAACGTGATTTGAACTATATAAGATATTTTTAGTTTATGGTTAGATTTTAAACTTATAATGATGACTCCCAAGATAGTACTTATGAAAGAATCAACAGAAGGACTCTAGTGAAGGTAAGATTAATGCACTCAGTAATGATAGAAGTTTATTGAAAGCTGGAAGTCTATGGTAAAGCAGAAAATCTTGAGGAAAATATAAAAATAAATTTGATTGGAGGCTAGGAGGATATATGAATAGACAAAGTAGAAACAAATTATGAATTGTGGAAAAAGTCAACAACTTGAAGATGAAGCCTTAGTTAAGGAATTACGAGATATAGACGGCGATGAACTTGCTATAAATGATAGATTTTATAGAGAGTTGGAATTTGGAACGGCAGGACTCAGAGGTGTATTAGGTGCAGGAACAAACAGGATGAATATTTATACTGTAGCTAAGGCAACGAGGGGACTGGCAAAATACTTATTACAGAATAATTCCAAGCCAAGTATAGCTATAGCCTATGATAGTAGAAATAACTCAGATGTATTTGCCAAAATAGCTGCCGGAGTTATGGCAAGTATGGGAGTTAAAGTTTATATTTGGAAAGAACTTATGCCAACACCATCACTATCTTTTGCAGTAAGATATTTTAAATGTGATGGTGGTATAGTTATAACAGCCAGTCATAATCCTGCTAAGTATAACGGATATAAGGCTTATGGCAGTGATGGTTGTCAAATGGCAACTACAGCTGCAGATGCTGTTTATGCACTTATAGGCGAGGTTGATATATTTAAAGATTATGAAGTTATGGATTTTGAAGAAGGTATACAAGCAGGTCTTATAGAAATTATTTCTGAAGAAGTTTTTGATGCTTATATATCTACTGTTTCAAATGAGTCTTTAGCAGGAAATGACATAGATAAGAGTGTTAAAATAGCATATACACCACTTCATGGTGCGGGTCTTAGATGTGTTACAAGCTGTCTTGAAAGAAATGGATTTACTAATATTGCAGTAGTTAAAGAACAAGCTAATCCTGATGGAAATTTTCCAACCTGTCCTTATCCAAATCCTGAGATAAGAGAGGCATTAGAGGTAGGACTTAGAGTAGCAAAAAGAAGTAGATGCTGATATATTAATCGCAACAGATCCAGATTGTGATAGAGCCGTATAGCTGTAAAAGAGGGCGATGATTTTGCACTTGTAACAGGTAATGAAGTAGGTATGTTATTGCTTGATTATATCTGTAAAAGAAGAATAGCTTTAGGTAAAATGCCTAAAAATCCTATAGCCGTGAAAAGTATAGTTTCTATAGATATGGCAACTCAGAATAGCTAATAAGTACGGCGTTGAAATGAAAGATGTTCTTACAGGCTTTAAATTTATTGAGAGCAGATATTGCGCACTAGAGGAAAAAGGGCGAAGAAGATGATATGGTTTTGAAGAAGCTATGGCTATCGTAACGAGTGCTTGTACGAGATAAAGATGCTGTAAATGCAGCGCTATGATAGCAGAGATGTTTGCATATTATAAGGGTGAAGGAAAGGTCTTTGCTAGATGTATTAAGAGATTTATATGCAGAATATGGATATTACCAATACCACACAGCTTTGAATTTGAAGGTGAAGCAGGTATGAAAAAATGGCGAGATATAATGTCTAACATTAGAAGCACCACACCCAGTGAACATTGGAAAAGGAAGATACTAGTCAAAGTTAGATTGACGAAAAAGCTTAGAAAAGAATATAGAAACGGCTGAAGAAAAGCTTATAAATCTTCCAAAATCAAATGTAATCAAACTTTACTTGAAGATTATGCGTATAGTATTTAGACCTTCGGGAACAGAGCCTAAATTAAAAATATATATATAGTAAATGTGCTAAAGATAAGGAAGAAGCAAAGAAAAAGAAGCTCTGGTATATGAACAAGCTAAAAAGATATATGAAATAATATTAAAGATTAGTGGAAAGTCCTCTATGAATAAATTGTAGAGGACTTCTATTTATTTAGCTTATAAAAGTTGTATACAAGCTTTAGGTTATAAGCGATATAAATACCTTATATGTCACTTGTGTACCAATTTAAGTTGTGAAGTGCTAAAATTTATGTTAGAACATTAGAAATTTTAAGGATAGTGGAGGGACTATGGAAAGGGAAACGTTTAGGCAGTCGTCTAGGGTTTTATTTTTACTTAGTGCAGGTTGTGCAATAGGGATAGGGAAAATGCATGAAATTTCTTTATACTAGCCGGTCAATATGCGTGGTGCAATATTTGTGCTTATATATTTATTTTTCCTGGTTATTTTAGGCATACCTGTAATGACTATGGAATTTTCTATAGGTAGAGCGGCTAGAAAAAGTCCGGTTAGGATTTATGATAAGTTAGCTCAAAAAGGTAGTTTATGTATTTGCAAGGTTATAGCTATGGCAGGAAATATCATACTTATGATGCCTTTATACAACTGTTTCTGGTTGATGTTAAAATATTTTGTAGATACAGCTATGGGAAAATTTATCGGTCATAATAATGAGGGCATAGCAAAGTTATTTGGAGAAATGTTGGCCAGTCCGACACAAAATGCTTATTTATATGCTTACTAATAGTGATATTAGGATTTTGATTTGTTCTTATAGGTTTACAAAAGGGCTTAGAAAAAGTAACTAAAATAATGATGACAGCCTTACTGCTTATAATGCTTTATTCTAGCTGTACATTTATTTTTGCCCGGTGCAAAAGAAGGTTTAAAGTTCTTTTTAGTACCCGATATAGAGAAAGCAGAAGCAGGGTCTTGTAAAAAGTTATAGTTGCAGCTAGCTGAATCAGTCTTTCTTTTTTCTTGGTCTTGCATAGGAGCCTGGTTATTTTCGGTAGTATAGACAGATCAACAAACAGGCGCTATGGGAGAAGCGCAAATGTAGCTTCTTGACACTTTTGTAGCTATATAACGTCAGGGCTTATAGTTTTCACCCAAGCTTGTTTTTGTTTATGGGGTAGGAACTGCGCAGGACCTAGCCTATATTTATAATCTTGCCTAATATATTTAATAATATGCCGCTTGGTAGAGTTGGGGTTCTTTATTTTATATTTAGACTTTGGTCTCCACAGTTCTGCTGCATTTGAAAATATAATAGAATACCAGAGATTTATTTGATTTTGATAGGAAAAAGCTTTGTATCATACTTTGTATAGTACTTCTATCAATTCCTTGTGTACTTGGTTATAATTTATGGTCAAGCTTTACAACCAGTGAGTTCGGAAGTACAATTTGGTTTGAGAAGATTTTATAGTAAGTAACTCTATTACCACTAGGTTCTTTAGTGTATGTACTATTTTGTGGAACCAGATATGGATGGGGTTTTGATAATTTTATAAAAAGAGCTAACAAAATGTGAGGGTTTAAAAGTTCCTATCTGGACCAGAGCTTATATGATACATGTATTACCCATGATTGTCATAATAATTTTGTTTTAGGACCTAGTAAATTTGAGATTATTTAGTATATAAAAGAGCTGAGTGCCTGATTCTAGCTCTTTTTATTACAGAAACCACATTTCTATGACTCTCTATAGCATCTGCCGCTAGCTCCACTGAGGTAGTCTGTTAAGGTACTATCTCGGCTGTTCCCATCTCATCAGCCTCCACACACATGACATACTTATGTCTGTAATACATGACTCCCAACATATGTTTAAAACTCACCTGCCTGTAAAACTGCAGTATAGGAATTGATGAGGAAAAATAAAGCATGCTTTTAGATAAGAGTCCTTGGCATAAAGAAATCAGATTTCGTGTATCTTATCTTGCTTCTACCCTCGTGACCTACAAGAAGGAGGATCGCATTATTATAGCATCATATTTATTTCACTGATGTAATTCTCTTTCTACAAACTGACACAATCATCTCACCAACCAGCTGCATGGCATCTTTAAACTGGAAGAAATGGCACTCCTTGCCTGCACAGCCATCTCCCTTTGCTGGCATCAACGCGATGAGTAATAACTATAGCTTTTTGCTTTGCAGCTGCTTGCTGCAGCCCTGGCGTATGAGGCAACAAAGATTGGTAGCACTTCTTCTTCTTTTCCTTCTTGTAGAGCTTTAGATATAAGACGGGATGCCCCACCCCAGTTGTGTAAAGCTTACTCGGGAAAGCTCCTGTATGTTTAAAACTGAAAGGTTTTAAATTAAAGTCATGGCTCTATTGTTATTTAGAGAAAAGTGCCTCTTTGTGCTACGTGGGCTCTGAGAGACCAAGCCCTCAGGGAGTTTAAAATTGGCCTGCCAGCCTCTGCACTTCTATGGTAGTGTCCATCTTTCTGCAACCTTCATGTTTTGTGTCTCATTAGTGACTTATGCGATCAGGACGGCCAAAGTGTATACCGCTCGACACGCTCTAGTCGCCATGTTGAAGCATCGACCTCATAATCTTCCACTATTTTATGTCTGGCACATTTGAGATCTCCACACCTTAAAAATCAAAACTAGTAACACCCAACATAAGCTAGAACTAAGGGCAAGAAATATAGAAATATAGATTTTCAGAATATCTGTGCTATACTCTTTAAAAAGAATAGAAGAGTGATAGTTATTATTTAAGATATAGAGGAATACAGAAGTGAATTTAGAAGAACGAATACTCAAAAGATGGAATAGTTAAAGCAGGTAATGTACTAAAAGTAGATTTCTTTTAAATCATCAAATGGATGTTGAATTATTTGATAAAATAGGAGAAGAATTTCAAGAATAGATTTTCAAATATAAATAAAATACTTACTATAGAAGGCTAGGTATAGGCAGCAGTTGCCAGACATTTTAAAGTTCCTGTTGCTTTTTGCTATGAAACTATAAATTTGGAGATGGTGATGTATATAAAGTGCAAGTGTAGAGAGTTTTACGCACAAAAATACCAATAAGTTATAGTTTCAAAGAAATTTCTAAGTAAAGAGGATAAGATTCTTATAATAGACGATGGCAAATGGTTGTGCTATGCAAGGTCTTATACAGATAATAAAAGCATCAGGGCTCGGTGACGAAGGTATAGTTATAGAGAAAGTGTTTTCAAACAGGTGGTAAAACCATAAGAATTTGGGCTATCAATTAGAATCTTGGCTATAGTAGATGCTATGAATGCTGAAACAGGAGAAATAGAATTTAGACAACAGTAAGATACATAAATTGTCAGTTTTGTAAAAAGCTTTATATTGATCAAAACTTATTTTGAATTATATAATTAAAAAGAGGATATAGAATAGGAGTAGTATATGAATAAAAGAGTTAGTTACAATGACACCGGGCATAGGTTAGCTATAGCCCCAGCCTTAGCGTTTGCGTGGCGGGATGGGTTCGTCGTAACGATTGGGCGGCGAAGATGAAAATACATAATAGAGTATAATGAATGGAAAAAGGTCTGATAATGAGTGGCGTTATCTTGGAAATAATGGACTTATGAAGTTAATCACTTTGGCGGCAGATAGTGAAACAGTATTTTTGTTGGAGCAGATGGACGTATACTTACAACTTGGAAACAGATAGACGGCTCTTCGGTATTATTTTGATGAAAAAGGTAAAAGGGTAAGTCTCAAAATGGATAAAGGTAGATAATCAAAACTACTATATAGGCGAAGAAGGTAAGATGCTTACAGGTTGGATTCTGGATAATATGTATTATCTGGGGGACAATGGAGTTATGCTTACAGGTTGGCAAAAATTGTATCCTTATGATAATGATGGAAATAATATAGCTAACGGTCCTGATACAAATGGAAATGAAGATGATAAAAAATGGTTTTATTTCGGTTCAAACGGTAAAAAATTCGTTCCGAGCAGTTCATCATCGACAGGTTATGTAGAGAAAAAGATAGATGGAAAAAGATATGCTTTTAATGATAAAGGAGAGCTAGTTACAGGTTGGGTAAATATAGGTACTTCAGCTTCGTCAGCTATAAGAGGATATCGTTATTTTAATGCAGACGGCAGTATAAGGACAGGTTGGTATTCTATAGAACCACCGGAAGACTTATCCGGTAGCTATGATGATCCTGTAGAATGGTTTTACTTTGATACCAAAGGAGAGCCTAAGGCTGCAGCTTCTTCCGAGTATAAAGCCGGTGATTTTGTGAAAATAAACGGAAAACAATACCTATTTGATGAAAATGGTAATCCGGTTTATGGTTTACGAAAGATATATACAGGTGATGGCAAGTATGATATATACTATTTTGGAAAAGCCTCTGAATGTTATATACAAAAGGGTAAAAAGACGGTTGCAGACTCTGATGGTAATTCAGTATATTATTTCCAAGAAACTTCCGAAAAGGTATAACGGGAGTAAAGGCCGGATATGTTTATTATAAAGGTAGATTGGTTAAGGCAGAGGATGATAAATATGAGATAATTTCATTACCTGTAGAAAAACTCATCTAATTATACCAATTACGTAGTAAATAAATCAGGTGGAATTATGAGGAATGCTAAGGTAAAAACAGATAATGATACAGAGCTTAGAACAAATTCTCAAGGCGTTTTAACACAGATAAATAATTCTACAAATGGTATCGGTGCTAAATATATAGAGCTGAAAGAACCTAGTTTATAGATAATAAAGGAGTTATGAAGTAAGTTGAGGTGTACTCCTCAAAGTTAGGCTCAAAGTCTAACTATTAGGAGATGGGTATAGTATCTTCATAGCTCCTTTTAATATTGACAAATTTAGCTTATTACCTATAATAAAAAAGAAAATAAATTTAGATGCCACAGCTATAAGGAGGATACTATGAAACATCTTATAACACCCTAGATTGTTCATTAGAAGAAACAAATAAGTTGTTAGATTTTAGCAACGGATATTATGAATAATATGGATAAATATTCTAATATTTGTAACAATAAAAATTTTAGCTACTTTTATTTTACTGAACCAAGCACGAGAACCAGATTAAGCTTTGAATCGGCAATGCTTAGATTAGGTGGTAAGGCAGCTTTGGTTTTTCTTCGGCTGATTCAAGTTCAGCCTCAAAAAGGTGAAAAGTGTAGCTGATACAGTTAGAGTTATGTCCGCTATGCAGATATTATAGCTATGCGTCATCCTCAAAGAAGGAGCCCTTATGTAGCATCTAAATATTCAAGCTATACCGGTTATAAATGCAGGAGATGGTGGACATCAACATCCCAACACAAACACTAACAGATTTGATGACTATAAGAACTTTTAAAAGGTAGATTAGAAAAATATTACTATAGGTTTATGTGGTGATCTCGAAATTTGGTAGAACAGTACATCTCTTATTAAAAGTCTTTACACGCTATTCCAATATAAAATTTGTTTTAATATCTCTGAAGAATTAAAACTTCCTAGCTACATAAAAAGAAGATGTATTGGAAAAATCAGAGCTGATTTTGTAGAACTGAGCTCATTAGATGAGGCTATGCAAGTTTAGATATTTTATATATGACAAGAGTCCAAAAGAAAGATTCTTTAATGAAGAAGATTATCTAAGGCTTAAAAAGATTCTTATATTTTAGACAAGACTAAGATGAAACTTGCAAAAGAAGATATGCTCGTATTACATCCTCTACCTAGAGTAAATGAAATATCAATAGAGGTGGATAAGGATAAAAGGGCGGCTTATTTTGAACAGGCAAGAATGGGAGTTTTTGTTAGAATGGCACTTATAGTAGACTTACTGGCTTTGGAGGTGTAAAATGATAGAGAACAACGGTGGTTTAGTAATAGGACGTATAATGAATGGTATAGTTATAGACCATATTAATCCGGGTAATGCAATGAAGATATATGAGTATTTAGGGCTTGATAAGCTTGATTGCACTCTTTGCTATTATAAAATACAAGTTCAAAGTTAAAAGGGAAAAAGATATTATAAAAATTGAATGTGATCCTGAATTGATAAATTTTTGAAGTTTTAGGTTTTTAGATAGTGAAATAACAGTCAATATAATAAAGATGGTAATATTATGAGATACAACATAAACTTACACTACCGGAAGTTGTTGTAAAACATAGTAAGACAAGAATCCAAGATGTATAAGCAGTATAGAGCAGGAACTAACACAAGAATTTTACTTAGCAGATAGAAAAAGATAAGTCTATAGATGTAGATATTGTGATAGCCAATATAAGAAAGACTAGGAGGAATAAAAATGGGAAAGAAAGTATTTATGACAGAAAAGGCACCAAGGGCGATAGGACCTTATGTGCAAGCAACGGAAGCGAATGGGAATATTTTTGTATCCGGTCAATTAGGAATAGATATGAGTACAGGTCAATTAGGGGTAGATGTTGTAGAACAAGCTAAAAATTCCTTGAGAAATATGGAACAAATTTTACTTGCAGCGGGAAGTGATAAAACGAAAGTCTTAAAATGTGTTATATTCTTAACAGATATGAATGATTTTGCAGCAGTAAATGAAGTATATGCTGAATTTTTTGGAACAGAATTTCCTGCGAGAAGTTGCGTAGCAGTAGCGACATTACCAAAGAGTGCAAAAGTGGAAATAGAATGTATAGCTACGAGTATAAGATAGTCGGTATTGAGGAGAAATTATGGAGTTCAAAAAGAAACCTTTATGTGTGCATACTAAATTAGAAGACAATATAAAAATGATATGGTGCTATAGCAACTCCAATATATCAAACTGCTACTTTTGCACATCCCGATGTAGGTCAGTCAACAGGTTATGATTATGTAAGAGAATCAAATCCGACAAGACATACTCTAGAATGTATGATTACCAATTTAGAGAAGTGTTGACGACAGTGTTGCCACAAGTTCAGGTATGTCGGCTCTTTTCTATAGCTCTAGAATTAGTGGAAGAGGTACACATTTTATTTGTTCAAAGGATCTTTACGACGAGTTCAGTTCGTATGTTTGAGACCATGGCGAAAAAGAAAATATGACTTTTTCTTATGTAAATACAGCTGATATAGAAAAAGTAAGAAAAGAGATAAGAAAAGAAACTAAAGTCTTATACATAGAAACACCGAGTAATCCAACTATGCAGGCAAGTGATTTGGCTAAAATAAGAGCTCTTGGCAGATGAATATAAGCTTTTTAGTTATGGTAGATAATACTTTCTTATCTCCATATTATCAAAATCCATTTGATTTTTGGTGCAGATATAGTTATACATAGTGGAACAAAAAATATATTAGTGGACATAATGATATTTTTGGCGGGCTTTTTAGTGTAAATACTAAAGAATTATCTGAGAAGATGAGATTTACATATAAGACATTGGGAGCTTGTTTATCTCCTATGATTCATATAATGTAATAAGAGGTTTAAAAACTTTAGCTCTTCGTATGGAGAGCAAGCGAAAAATGCTATGAAAAATAGCTGAATATTTAAAAAGACATAAAAAGTAGAAAGTGTATACTATGTTGGATTAGAAGAACATCCAAGCTATGAGATAAGTAAAAACAAACTAGAGGCTTTGGTAGTATGATTTCTTTTAAGACATATAAAGAGGAAGATGCAAGATTAGTTCTTCAAAGAATAAAGCTTTATTCAATATGCTGAAAGCTTAGGTGGTGTAGAATCTCTTATGACTTTTCCTATGATACAAACTCATGCCGATGTTCCGGAAGAGATAAGAAAAGAATTGGGAATAGATGGTAGGTTTTTACGCTTTTCTGTAGGTATAGAAAATGTTGATGATATAATTGCTGATTTAGAGCAAGCACTAGGCTAGAAGGAGAAGGATGATGAAATATAATTTTAATGAGATTATAGATAGAAAAAGGCACTGATTCCTTAAAATATGATTTTGCAGTGGAAAGAGGCTTGCCAAAAAGATGTTTTACCGCTTTGGGTTGCAGACATGGATTTTCCGCTAGAAGATCATATAAAAGAAGCCTTTAATAAGAGCTGCTGAACATGCCATTTTTGGATATTCAGATACAAAAGATGATTATTTTTGAAGTGCTAAGTTCATGGTATGAAAGAAGATTTTTGGAAAGTAAAAAGAATGGTTGGTTAAGACTCCGGCGTAGTCTTTGCTATAGCTATAGCTATCAAGCTTTTAACTAAAGAAAATGAAGCTATAATTATACAAGAACCGGTATACTATCCTTTTTCAAGTACAATAAGGGCAAACAATAGAAAGCTTGTTATAAATAATCTAGTTTTGAAGAAAGATAAATATCATATAGATTTAGTTGACTTTTGAAAAAGATTATTGAAAATAACGTGAAATTATTTATTCTTTGTAGTCCACACAATCCTGTAGGTAGAGTTTGGACTAGAGAAGAATTACAAAAACTTGCTAATATATGTTTGAAACATAAGGTATACATATTTAGTGATGAGATACATTCAGACTTAGTATATGAGAAAGATACACATACTATTTTCGCCAACCTAGGTAAGGATGTAGAAGATAGTTGTATAGTTGCTACTGCACCAAGTAAAACATTTAACATTGCAGGTTTACAAGTTTCTAATATATGGATAGCTAATGAAAAAATGAGAGATGCATTTAAGGAAGCTATTGATAGAGCGGGATACAGTCAGCTAAATAATATGGGTCTAATAGCTACTAAGGCGGCTTATAAATATGGAGAAGAGTGGTTGGAAGAATTAAAAATTTACTTGAAATCAAATATTGATTTTGTGAGAGAATTTTTAAAAGATAAGTTACCGAATATAAAATTAATGGAGCGGAAGGAACATATTTGCTTTGGTTGGATTGTAGAGAACTGGGACTTTCTGAAAAGGAAAGACAGGGGTTAATACAAAATAAGGCTAAGTTATGGTTGGATACAGGTACAATGTTTGGTAAAGCCGGAGCCGGTTTTGAGAGAATAAATATAGCCTGTCCAAGAAAAACTCTTGAGGAAGCGATGAATAGACTAAAGGAAGCAATAAATGGCTAGTTTTTCTAGCCATTTTTTATGTTCTAAAGCATAACTATTTTACAGTGTATATAATTTTTGTTTGTTGAGATCGGTACAGATATAGGCTATTTAATTCTAATAGAATTTACTTTTTTGTTATATTTGTAATACTCATATTAAATCATTCCTTTATAAAAATTTTTTGTTGAAATAAAGGTGAAATATGTTATATACTTTTACAAGTAAGAACATTATGAGGATAAGTTATAAAAAGAGGATTTTTGTTATGAAACTCGTATATAGGAAAAAGAAAAGCTTTTATCCCAGTTGCAACATATAGCTTTGGGATATATGTTGATAATTTTAGTGGGAGCTTTATTGCTTTCCACCCACCAGCTTCAAGAACGCACACTTTTACACCATTTCTAACATCTTTATTTACAGCAACCAGTGCAACTTGTGTTACAGGTCTTGTATTGGTAGATACAGCAACTCATTGGAATTTTTGGACAATTTATAATAATTTCTCTTATACAAATAGGTGGTTTAGGTTTTATAACTATCGGAATATTTTTGCTTTATTTATGAGACATAAAATAGGACTTAGACAGAGAGGACTTATAAAAGAGGCTAAATGTGGCAGATATAGGTGGTGCAGTAAAAATTAACAAAAAAAGATTTTTGTATGGAACTCTTATTATAGAAAGTATAGGAGGGCGATTTTATTAGCATAAAATTTATACCCATTTCTGGTCTTTGTAAAGGAATATGGTATGGGATTTTTCATTCAATATCAGCATTCTGTAATGCAGGCTTTGATCTTATGGGAATAAAATATGGTGAGTCATGCCTCTTTAACTAATTTTTATGGTGATAGTTTGCGAATATAGTTATAATATCTCTTATTCTAATAGGAGGAATAGGTTTTATAGTGTGGATGATGTGACTAAGTATAGACTAAAATTCAAAAACTATAGATTACATACTAAAATAACTCTTAGTATGAGTTTGATATTAGTTTTTCGGTGAGCTATTCTTTTATTTAACAGAGAAAAAGGTATTTTTGTTAATATGAGTTTCAAAGAAAGAGTTTTATCAAGTTTATTTGCAGCAGTAAGCCCAAGAACAGCAGGTTTTAATACTGTAGATACTATGAAAATGTCTCAAGCAGGGAAACTTTTAACCGTTATACTTATGTATATAGGTGCAGGTTCCCGGTTCTAGCAGGAGGTATAAAAAAATAAGTACGATGTTTGTTATTCTAAGTTGTATATATACCAGTATAACTAGAAAGTATGGACTAAATGCTTTTGGACGCAGGATAGATGATGAGGCTATAAAATCCGGTATGGCTATTTCGGCATTAAATATGATATTGATTATAATAGGTACTATGATTATTTTGACGGTACAAAATATGAATGAGATAGATGTAATATATGAAGTTACAAGTGCTATGAGTACAGTAGGTATGACAGTAGGTATTACTAGAGATATGAATATAATATCTAGAATAGTTCTTATTTTACTTATGTATCTTGGAAGAGTAGGAGGACTTACTTTTTGTCTGTCATTTTCACAAAATAAGAAAGTGCCGAAGCTTAGACAAGTTGTAGAAAAATATAAGTATAGGTTAGAGGTAGTGTATGAAATCTATATTGATTATAGGACTGGGAAGATTTGGACAACATTTATGTGAAGATTTGTGTAATTTAGGAAATGATGTTATGGTAGTAGATGAAGATGAAACTAAGCTGGAGGCAGTGACATCCATAGTAACTGATGCCAAAATAGGAGATTGCACAAATGAAGATGTCTTAAGAAGTCTGGGAGTTTCAAACTTTGATGTTGTTTTTTGTTTGTATAGGAACAAATTTTTCAAAAGTTCTTTGAATGTACTTCTTTAGTAAAAGAATTAGGGGCACAAAAAGTTGTTAGTAAAGCAAATAGAGATTCATGCTAAGTTTTTTATTAAGAAATGGAGCAGATGAAGTTATATATCCTGATAGAGATATAGCTATTAGAACCGCAGCACGTTTTAGTTCTGATAATGTGTTTGATTATATGGAGCTTAATGATGAATTTACAGTTTGCGAGATAGCACCTATGAAAAATGGATAAATAAAAACGCTTAGTGAACTTTCTTTGCCTAAAAAATACGGTATTTCGGTACTTGGAACAAAAATGAATACTCGTACTAAAGTTGCTCTTAGCGGTAACGATAAAATTCATGATGGGGAGCATTTGCTTATAGCCGGAAATTGGGAAAGTATATCTAAGGTTTTGGAGGAGCTGGGATTGTGATAAAACTTTGTGTTTTTGATTTAGACGGAACCTTGTTAAATACCATACATGCTTTGACTAAAATTATAAATCTAACTTTAACAGAACTTGGGTTAGGGACAGTTACAGAAGATGATACCAAATATTTTGTAGGAAATGGATATAAGATTTTCGTAGATAGGGCAATAGCACATTTTAATGCTACAAATGAGGTGAATATTGAAAATGCCTATAAGATATATGAAAAGTATTTTGATGAGTATAGATTATATAAAGTAGAGCCTTATGTAGGGTATAGTAGAGCTTATGAAGGAGTTGAAAAATAGAGATATAAAAGTAGTAATCTTATCTAATAAATCACAAGAAGGTGTAGAAGCTAATGTGAAAAAATGTTTTGAAGAAGGTCTTTTTGATGATGTTTATGGAGAAAGAAAGGGAGTAAGAATTAAACCGGCACCTGATGCACTGGAATTAATAATAAAAGAGTTTTTCTTGTAAAAAGAAGAAGTATTATATTTTGGTGATTCAGATGTAGATATGCAAACTGCTGCAAATGCCAAGCTTATTGGAGTAGGTGTATTATGGGGGTTTAGAGATAGAAAAGAATTGGAAGAAAATGGAGCAAAATATATAGTAGATAAGCCTGCTAAGATATTGATTTATTAGTAATAAAAAAACGTCCGGAGTTTTATAATAGTAACTCTGGACGTTTTTGTTTGGAATTATTTTATTCTTAGGAAATTATGCAGAGTAGGATTAGGATTGTTGTTATTATATGCAAAGCCTACCACTCTTTTTGGGATAGACATAGAAAGATCAACTTCTACTAATTTTTCCTGTATCAAGGTCATCTTTTACAAATTCTTTTTATTACACAAGCAACACCTAAACCTATTCTGGCAAATTCTATAAGTAAGTCCATAGTTGTAACCTCTATAGTATTTTTGTAAAGTTATTCCATTAATATTTAAGTAGTTATTTATATAATGTCTAGTAGAATTTTTGCCATCGAGTAACATAAAACTTGCTTGCTTTAACTAAATTATAATCGTTTTCATTAAGGGTTTTCAAACATTGTATATAATCAGGAGAAGCTACAAAAATATCATGTATATCCATAATAGGTTTAAAAGAGATTTTTTTGAATTCTCAGGCATAGCTATAAGACCTAAGTCAAGTATGTCCTGTTCAAGCATATTTGCAGTATCTGCACTTGGTTGAGAAGCGATATTGATGGTAACATGAGGATACTTTTGCATAAAATCTTCGAGATAAGGTAATAGTATACCTTTACACAAAGTTGTACTTGAACCTATACGAAGCTTGCCTATATTGAGTTCTTTTATTTTTGATTTGTTTCTCTCCAAGTATAATAGATTCAAAAGCTGTTGCTATATGAGAATATAGCATTTCTCCCTCCATAGTAAGACAAACACCTCTGGAATTTCTTGAAAAAGAGTGCTATACCCAAATTCTCCTCAAGCTTGGAAATTGACTTGGAAATAAATGGGTTGGCTAATATACAATTCCTTGGCAGCTTTAGAAATATTGCGGTTCTGGCAACTTCATAAAAATTTTTATATTGTGATAAATGTTGTTCCATAAATTCTCTCTATTTCTAAATAACGAATCGACTTTTAATAAGTTATAATAACTATATATTATATATATAACCATTATATACTCTATTATGTTATAATAACACATCGCAAAGTAAAAAGAAAATTAATTTATAAGAGGATTTTTAATATGGGAATGACTATGACACAAAAATCTTAGCTGCCCATGCCGGACTTGATAAGGTTGTAAGCGGTCAGCTAATAGAAGCAGATTTAGATTTGGTTTTGGGAAATGATATTACTCCGGTTGCTATAAATGAGATGAGTAAAATGGATAATAATGGAGTATTTGATAAGGATAAAATTGCCTTTAGTTATGGATCATTTCATACCAAATAAAGATATTAAATCAGCAGAAAAATTGCAAATGTTGTAGGGATTTTGCAGCTTCACATAAGATAAGTAATTATTTTGATGTAGGGAAAATGGGTATAGAACATGCTTTGTTGCCTGAGCAAGGTTTAACTGTAGCAGGAGATTTGATTATAGGTGCAGATTCTCATACTTGTACCTATGGAGCTTTGGGAGCTTTTCTCTACAGGTGTAGGCTCAACTGGATATGGCAGCAGGAATGGTTACCGAAAAGCATGGTTTAAAGTACCGTCAGCTATAAAATTTGAATTAATTGGAGAATTAAAACCCCATGTTTCAGGAAAAGATTTAATTTTACATATCATAGGAATGATAGGCGTAGATGGTGCTTTATATAGATCTATGGAATTTTGTGGTGAGGGTGTAAAGTCTCTTAATATGGATGATAGATTCACGGTTTGCAATATGGCAATAGAAGCCGGCGGTAAAAACGGTATTTTTCCGGTGGATGATATTGCTATAGAATATATTAAGGAGCATTCAAAAAGGCCATATAAGATTTATGAAGCTGATGAAGATGCCCAGTATGATGAAAGCTATGTTATAGATTTATCAAAGCTTGAGTCTACGGTATCTTTTCCGCATTTACCGGAAAATACACATGTAGTAGGTGAGTTTGACAAGATAGAGGTTGATCAGGCAGTTATAGGTTCTTGTACAAATGGTAGAATAAGTGATTTGAGGGTTGCAGCAGAAGTTTTAAAGGGTAAAAAAGTAAAAGATGGTGTACGTTGTATAATAATTCCTGCAACACAGACTATATATAAACAAGCTATAAAAGAAGGTCTTATAGAAATATTTATAGATGCAGGTGCGGTTGTATCAACACCTACCTGTGGACCTTGTCTTGGAGGTTATATGGGAATTTTGGCAAAAGGTGAAAGATGTATTTCTACGACTAATAGAAATTTTGTCGGTCGTATGGGGCATGTTGAATCAGAGGTTTACCTGGCCAGTCCGGCAGTAGCGGCGGCAAGTGCAGTAGCAGGATATATTACAAAACCGTAGGAGAAGAAGATGGAAGCAAGAGGATGTATATTTAAGTATGGAGATAATGTAGATACCGATGTTATTATACCTGCAAGATATTTGAATAATACTACAGGTGAAGAATTAGCAAAGCATTGTATGGAAGATATAGATAAAGATTTTGTTTTTAAGGTGAAGAAAGGTGATATAATAGTAGCGAGAAAAAATTTTGGCTGTGGTTCTTCTAGAGAGCATGCACCTTTAGCTATTAAGAGCGAGGTATAAGTTGTGTTATAGCAGATACTTTTTGCAAGAATCTTTTATAGAAATGCAATTAATATAGGGCTACCTATAATAGAATGTAAAGAAGGGCTGAAGCTATAAATTCAGGTGATGAAGTAGAAGTAAATTTTGATACGGGAATCATTAAAAATATCACTACAGGAGAAGAGTTTCAGGGTCAGGCATTTTCGGAATTTATGCAAAATATCATAAATGCAGGTGGATTAGTAGCTTATGTAAATGGAAAAAGAGCATAAAAATCCTTGTTAAATTGCCAAAGAAAGTAAAGTATATTTATCAACAACTAGGAAATATCTCCATAACTATACAAAGTATGACGTTTTTGTTACAGAATATCAAAAAGAATGTAACAAAAAAATTAAAAGAATATTGACATATATACAAAAATCTCTTTTATAATGCGTGCTATTATAGTAAATATTTATAAGAGGGTTTTTTGATATGCCAAAACTTAAATCTTTCATTCATAGTATTTGCCATACCATATTTGCGATACATTTTATAATTAGCAAAAAGAATGTATAGGAATTTTTGCTATACTTTGTGTAGGTAGTATTGCAGTTGCGGCAGTAAGTTTTTAAGCGCAAGTTTTTCTTCTTCAGGTAAGAATATGGCTTTTGCATATACATATTCTGAAGAAGATAATAGTCAAGAGACTGGCTTGGAAGAAGTGAATGAAGAAATAGGTGTGGATTTATTAAGTGATAATCTCATAGACTTTTTAGTAGTAATGAAACTGAGGACTATGTAGTTAAATGCTATGATAAATAATAATTCACAGAATGAAGGGCAACTATTCGTTGCAGATAATTTGATGAGTGACATTGAAAAATGAAAACGCAAATGCAAATAATGAAAAAAAGAAGAGCTAGAAAAACTAAAACAAGAAATACAAGAGTATAGAGAGAAAAAAGCGCAAGAAGAAAGAAAAGCCAAATTGATGGAAGAAAGAAGAAATCAGTTTAATATGGATAGCTTTTACAGATGAAGATTATAATAATCTACTCAGAATAGTAGAAGCAGAAGCAGGAATTAATGATATAAACGGTAAAAATGATGGTGGCTAATGTTATACTAAATAGGGTAGCCAGCCAAAGATTTCCAAATACTATATCAGGAGTTATTTTTGCTAGAGGTCAATTTTCACCTGTCAGTAATGGTAGATTTTATCAGGTGAAAGTAAAAGACAGCACGATAGAAGCAGTAGAAAGAGCTTTAAATGGAGAAGATAATTCAAGAGGGCTTTTGTTCTTTATGAATAGAAGAGCTTCAAACAGAGGAGCAAGTTCTTGGTTTGACTCATCTTTTAAGTTATTTGTTTTCTTATGGTGGACACGAGTATTTCAAATAAGTATAGAAAGCTATATAAGTTTTTAGAGAAACACTTAAACTATGTAATAAAAAGTTTAGGTGTGATGGCTTGTTAGTATAGTAGCTAGTAAACTCAAAGCTTATCTTGTTTAATTCTATAAAATATGATTAAAATACTTGCTTAAACTTAATATATGTTATAGAATTAACAAGAATTAAGGTTAGTATTATCATATTTTATAAGCTTGATGAAATTATAGAAGATAGATAATAAAACCTAAATTTTTATTCAAAGGAGGTCTTATATGTCAACAAAAAGCGTATTATCCAATTAGTGAAATTGGTGCAGGAAAAGTAGGTTTCTCTAAGACAAGAAGTATTATAGAAACAGCTTTTTATGGTAATAATGTAGTAAAAATAAACACATTAAGAGAAGCGTATGAATTAGCTAAAAATTCTCCGGGAACTGTAGTTACAGATATGCCTATATATCGTGCTGATGAAATAGGTCTGGAAAAAGATGCCAAAGTTCTTTTATTTAATGACGGTGCTATCACAGGTCGTTATGCTACAGCTAGAAGAATAGCGGGAGAACCAGGTGTAAATTGTGCAGAACTTGGATAAAAATTACAATGGACGCAATATATAAGGCAAGATGGAAAAACTATGTATCATGCCGAAGTATATGTAGGACTTGATAAAGAATTTATGGTAAAAGCCCATCTTTTAATTCCCTGAAGGTGAAGAAAATATATTATATAACTGGATGTTAAACTTCCAATATATGGCAGATTGCTATACAAAAATGTATAGAGAATCTAAGCCTGTTGGAGATGGAAAAGAAGCAGATATCTATATCTTCTCTGATCCACAATGGGAGGGCTCAAATAGCCCTACAGTAAACTTAGATGCCCTAAGTGATCCGGAGAAAAAAACTTTATGCTACTTTAATACAGAACAAAATGTTGCCTGTATCCTAGGTATGAAATATTTTGGAGAACATAAAAAGGGTACATTAACTATGGCTTGGGCGATAGCAAATCGTAATGGATATGCTTCTTGTCATGGTGGACAAAAGAGATATAATCTTGAAGCAGGCAAATCTTATGTTGCATCTGTATTTGGACTCTCAGGTTCAGGTAAGTCAACAATTACACATGCTAAGCATGGTGGAAAGTATGATATAACTGTTCTTCATGATGATGCTTTTATTATAAATACTGATACCTGTTCATCAGTAGCGCTAGAGCCAAGTTATTTTGATAAAACTAGTGATTATCCAACAGGTTGTCCGGATAATGCTTATCTATTGTCTGTTCAAAATGTTGCTGCAACACTTGATGAAGACGGTAAAGTTCAGATAGTTACGGAAGATATAAGAAATGGTAATGGACGTGCTATTAAATCAAAACTTTGGAGTCCAAATAGAGTAGATAAACTTGAAGAGCCTGTAAATGCTATATTCTGGATTATGAAAGATCCAACTATTCCTCCAATAGTTAAATTAAAAGGTTCAGAGCTTGCTTCAGTTATGGGTGCGACTCTAGCTACAAAGAGAACTACAGCTGAAAGATTGGCTCCGGGAGTGGATCCAAATGCAGTAGTAGTAGTTCCTTATGCAAATCCGTTTAGAACATATCCTTTAGCTAATGACTATGAGAAATTTAAAAAGTTGGTTAATGAAAAGAATGTAGATTGCTATATTATCAATACAGGTGATTTTATGGGCAAAAAGTTCAACCAAAGGATACTTTAGGTATTTTAGAGACTATAGTAGAGGTAAAGCTAACTTCAAACCATGGGGACATTTTTCTGATATAGAAATTATGGAGTGGGAAGGCTTTGTTCCTGATATGAATGATAAAGAGTACTTAGAACAATTAAAAGCTCGTATGACAGATAGAGTTCAATTTGTTAAGTCGTTAGAAATAGCAAAAAGAAGGTTATGATAAGTTACCGGCTGATGCGTTGGAAGCTATAGAAAAGTCTTAAAAAGAATGTAAATAATAAAAATTTGACCCGAGCTAAAAACTCTGGGTCTTTTGTGGAGTATGATGAAATTTGAAAATATATTATTTGATTTAGATGGAACTATTATAAAATCAGATAGAGGAGTTACTATAGGAATAGAACGCTCTTTAAAAAGCTATAGGTGTAGATGGTTGACAAGAGTACATTATTAAAGTTTCTGGGTCCTCCTTTGTATGAAAGTTATACAAAGTATTATAATATTACTGATGAAGAATATAGTAAGGCATTAGATGTATTCTCATAATTATTATAGGTCTAAAGGAATATTTGAATGTGAAATCTATGCAGGAATAGAAAAAACTCTTGCAAGACTTAAAGAGGCAGGAGCTAAATTATATATAGCCACATCAAAGCCGGAAAGAGAAGCAAGGAGAATTATAGAGCATTTTAATCTAGAAAAATACTTTTGATTTTATAGGTGGTTCGGATGGAGATCATGGAACTGATAGATGTACGAAAACGGCTGTCATGGAATATGTTTTAGACAAAGCCAATATACAGGATAAGTCAAAAGTTTTAATGGTTGGAGACCGATTTCATGATATAGAAGGTGCCAAAAATCTAGGGGTTTCTTGTTTATCGGTTTTATATGGCTATGGAAATTTAAAGGAATTTGAAGAATATAAGACAGATTATATAGTTGAAAGCTACAGAGGATATAGCTGATTTTTATTATTAAAGGTTTATCTAATATAAAATAAGTAAATTTTACTGCTGGATTTTGGCAAATATTATGTTAATATTTTTTTATTGATATAGTAGTATACATAGATGATAAGAAAATTTTAGTTTTATTGAGGAAAATATTATGAGAAAATTTTGTAAAGTGTGGTATTGTAGCAAGTTCCATGGGCTTAATGATATTGGCAGGTGCTTGTTCAAGTGAAAAAGTAAGCAGGAAATAAATGTATCTGAAACAACAGCAGAAAAACAGGTACAGATACTAGCAAAAGAAAAATGATAGTTTTAAATCAGGCTTTAGCTATACTAACTGATATATCAGGTTCTAAGAATGCAGAGGATGGACAGAATGGTCTTGCAGTAGCTGACAGTGTTGTTGCAGCTTTAGTTCTTGATAAGAGTGGAAGAATAGTTGATTTGAAAATAGATGAAGCAAAAACAACAATAGAATTTACTAAAGAAGGACAATTAGTTACCGGATTAGATACAAATTTTAAGTCTGTAAAAAGAGCTAGGTGGTGAATATAGTCTAAAAAGGAGCTTCAAAAATAGGGAAAGAATGAACATGAGTAGAGGCTTTTGAAAGCTGTCAAAGGAAAAACGGTAGAAGAATTAAAAATATATTCTAAAAGAGTGGAGCTGGATGACGTAGATCTTAATTCATCTGTAATACTAAGTTGATAGATTCTTGGAGGCAGTAGATAAAGTGGCTACAAAATTCTAAAGATAGCAAAGCTACAGAAAAGGACAAGGTAGGTTTGTCAATTATAACGAAGATAGATAGTTCGAAAAGTTTTGAAGATGGAGATGATGGAGTAGCTGTAATAGACAGTTTATATGCTATGACTAGTGTTGGAACAGATGGAAAGATTACATCTGCTATTATTGATGGAACAGGATACAGATATAGAATTTAATGATATTGGAGAAATAACAGCTGACTTTGAAGATGAGAGAAAAACAAAGCAAGAATTAGGGGAAGGGTATGGGATGAAAGCGGCTTCTTCTATATTAAAAGAATGGAATGAACAAGTTGATGCTATTGCAGAGTATGTTATGGGTAAAACAGGCTAGAATTAGAAACTATAGAAGTTGCCGATGATGGAAAAGCTAAAGATGTTGACTTGGTAAGTAAGGCAACTATGGCAATCTCTCCTTTTAAAGAACTTTTAAAGAATACTATAAAATAAAGTTTGTTGAATTATAAATTAGGGACAGTGGCTAGGTTTCATAATATAGAAATAGTGAGTAGGAATATATAATAGCTATAATTATAAAAGTATGGTAATGCTAAGTGCGGTATAGTCAAGTACATAAATATTTAAATAGAGAGTAGAAAATAATAAAAAGATTGTAGTTAAGTTTACAGTCTTTTTATTACCTGAAAAATATAAAAAGAAAAATATATAATGAGAAGTTGTAGTTGAATGTGAGCTATGAATTTATTAGACGGTATAAATGGAGGATAGAAAAAGGTTTCTAAAAAGTCCTATTGAGATAAATTAAAAGTGATGATATATAGTAGATGAAAAACTTATATACAGCATATTGTTATTTATAATAAGAGGCTAAAAACTAGAAAAACTTTGGAAAAATACTGACAAATTGCTACTAGAGGATAGAATAACAAAATGCACGTTACGGAGAGGTATCGAAGTGGTCATAACGAGGCGGTCTTTGAAAACCGTTTGTCCGCAAGTGCGCGTGGTTCGAATCCCACCTTCTCCGCTAGTCATCAATGATGACAAAGTAGAAAAAGGAATGACAACTCGTCCCTAGCAGAAATACCCAAGTGGTTGGAAGGGCCCTGGAAAGGGAGTAGATCGTTAGTAGCGGTGCGAGGGTTCAAATCCTCTTTCTGCGTTTAAAGCTAGATTTTACAAAACTTATTGACAAGTTATTTTGGAAATGCTAGACTAAGTGAGTTGCTCCTATAAAGGGCAACGAAAAAGAACCTTGAAAATCAAAGATTAAACAGTACACATAACCCTGAAATTTCTTTTAAAAGAAAATTCAAGAATGTAAAACCTTAATAGTAAAGGAAGATAAGTTGAACTTATGAAAATAAGAGTAGATTTATCAAAGGATAATTGCCAGTGCAATTAGAGAGAGATTAAACTTAAGATGAGAGTTTGATCCTGGCTCAGGATGAACGCTGGCGGCGTGCTTTAACACATGCAAGTCGAACGAAGTGTTTATCTCGAAGTTCTTCGGGATGGAGAATCAAATTACTAGTGGCGGACGGGTGAGTAACGCGTGGGTAACCTGCCTCACACAGGGGGATAACAGTTGGAAACGACTGCTAATACTGCATAAGACCTACAGCACCGGCTGGTGCAGGGGTAAAAGATTTATCGTGTGAGATGGACCTGCGTCTGATTAGATAGTTGGTGGGGTAGAAGCCTACCAGTCAACGATCAGTAGCCGACCTGAGAGGGTGATCGGCCACATTGGGACTGAGACACGGCCCAAACTCCTACGGGAGGCAGCAGTGGGGAATATTGGACAATGGGGGGAACCCTGATCCAGCGACGCCGCGTGAGTGAAGAAGTATTTCGGTATGTAAAGCTCTATCAGCAGGGAAGAAAATGACGGTACCTGACTAAGAAGCCCCGCTAACTGCATGCCAGCAGCCGCGGTAACGTTGGGGCAAGCGTTATCCGGATTTTACTGGGTGTAAAGGAGCGTAGGGCATAGCAAGTCTGAAGGCGAAAGTCGAGCTCAACCCGAACTGCTGGAAACTGCCAAGCTAGAGTGTCGGAGAGGTAAGTGGAATTCCCAGTGTAGCGGTGAAATGCGTAGATATTGGGAGGAACACCGGTGGCGAAGGCGGCTTACTGGACGATAACTGACGTTGAGGCTCGAAGGCGTGGGGAGCAAACAGGATTAGATACCCTGGTAGTCCACGCGGTAAACGATGAATACTAGGTGTCGGGAGGATTAACCTTCGGTGCCGTCGCAAACGCAGTAAGTATTCCACCTGGGGAGCACGTTCGCAAGAATGAAAACCTCAAAGGAATTGACGGGGACCCGCACAAGCGGTGGAGCATGGTTTAACTTCGGAAGCAACGCGAAGAACCTTTTACCAAATCTTGACATACCTATGACAGACAAGTAATGTTGTCCTTTCTTCGGGACATAGGATACAGGTGGTGCATGGTTGTCGTCAGCTCCGTGTCGTGAGATGTTGGGTTAAGTCCCGCAACGAGCGCAACCCTGTCCTAGTAGCCAGCAGTAAGATGGGCACTCTAGGGAGACTCCCAGGGATAACCTGGAGGAAGGTGGGGATGACGTCAAATCATCATGCCCCTTATGATTTGGGCTACACACGTGCTACAATGGCGTAAACAAAGAGAAGCGAGCCTGCGAGGGGGAGCAAATCAAAAATAACGTCTCAGTTCGGATTGTAGAGCTGCAACTCGTCCCACATGAAGCTGAATCGCTAGTAATCGCGAATCAGAATGTCGGGTGAATACGTTCCCGGGTCTTGTACACACCGCCCGTCACACCATGGGAGTCAGCAATGCCCGGTCAGTGACCCCAACCGCAGGGAAGGAAAGCTGCGAAGGCAGGGCAGGTAACTGGGGTGAAAGTCGTAACAAGGTAGCCGTATCGGAAGGTGCGGCTGGATCTACCCTCTTTCTGAAGAAGTAGGGTCATGGGTACTGTTTAATCTCAGATTTAAGAGGGGATAAATATTCCGTGTCGATGCGACTAGGGGGCACACCTGTTCCCATCTCGAAACGACGGTTAAGACTTAGTCGGCCGATGGTACTATACTGAGACGGTATGAGAGCAGGTGGATGCGGATTTTTAAAAATATAATAAAGCAAAGGCTTATTATAGAGGCTTATAGCTCAGTCAAGTTAGAGCGCACGCCTGATAAGCGTGAGGTCGGTGGTTTCGAGTCCACTTAAGCCCATGACTACAAAGTAGTAAAGAATAATACAAACAATAAAAACCAATATGGGGGTGTAGCTCAGTTGGGAGAGCACCTGCCTTGCAAGCAGGGGGTCAGAGTTCGAATCTCTCCATCTCCACTGAGACATGATAAGTCCGAATCACCTTTGAAAATACTGCATATCAAACGAGATTAAGAAGAATGAAACAGTAAAATGGCATTTGCGTGTTAGTAGTGCAATACCACTAATTCATTTTATCTTAGACATCCGAGGGTGATAACGAGTTATTATCCAAACAAAATTAATTATATAGAATTGCAACATTCAGAATGCTACATTTTCAGGTACACATCAGCCTTTACAATTTTTATAAAATCAATATATGCAGCATATTTTTAAAAGATTTTACAAAAATGCAAATTCATTAAACACAATACTAAACCGACCAACAAGATACTAGTATCTAAAGATTATCCTACCGCAAGGATAAGAGTTAGGTAAACATAAAGAGCGCAGGGTGAATGCCTTGGCACTAAGAGCCGAAGAAAGACGTGATAAGCTGCGAAAAGCTACGGGAAGAAGCAAATATTCAATGATCTGTAGATATTCGAATGGAAAACCCACTTGAGAAGACCTCAAGTATCCATGCCTGAACACATAGGGTATGGAAGGAACCCGGTGAACTGAAACATCTAGCAGCCGGAGGAAAAGAAAGAGAAAATCGATTCTGGGAGTAGGGCGAGCGAAACCGAGGAGCCCAAACCTGTCTGCGCAGATGTAAGGACTGCATAAAGTTATCTAATAGTTAGTAGAAAGGTCTGGAAAAAGCCTACCAAAGAGCGATGAAAGTCGCGTAAATAAAAACGAGTTAAGAAGCAGCATCCAAAGTACCACGAGACAATGAGAAACCCAGGGAAGTCGGGGGACCACCCCAAGGCCAAATACTACTTAGTGACCGATAGAGAAATAGTACTGAAGGAAAGGTGAAAAGAACCCCGGGAGGGAGTGAAAGAGAACCTGAAACCCTGTGTTTACAAACTGTGGAGACAATACTCAGTAAAGCACAAACCGCGTACTTTTATAGAACGGTCCGGCGAGTTACATTTACTGGCGAGGTTAAGCACTACAGGTGCGAAGCCGAGGAAACCAAGTCTTAATAGGGCGAATAAGTCAGTGGAAGCAGACCGAAACCGGTGATCTATCCATGTCAGGTTGAAGTTTTTCGATAAAAGAATGGAGGACCGAACTGCATCCGTTGAAAAGGGTGGAAGTAGAGGTGTGGATAGGAGAAATCCAATCGAACCGGAGATAGCTGGTTCTCCTCGAAATAGTTTTTAGGACTAGCCTCGTAGAGTCTGCTGGAGGTAGAACACTGAATTTTTGCGGGGCGTCAAAAGCTTACCAATGAATATCAAACCTGAATGCCAGCCAGATGATTAACGGGAGTCAGACTCACACGAGATAAGTTGGGTAGTCAAAGGAAGAGCCCGACCTACAGCTAAGGTCCCAAAAGTATGTGTTAAGTGGAAAAGGATGGGATTTCGAAGACAACTAGGATGTTGGCTTAGAGCAGCACACATTCAAAGAGTGCGTAATAGCTCTCACTAGTCGAGAGGTCCTGCGCCGAAAATGTCCGGGGCTAAAACACAACACCGAAGCTTAGGAAGTAGAAATACTTGGTAGAGGAGCATTCTTACAAGCGTAGAAGCTGTATCGGAAGAGAGCAGTGGAGAAGTAGGAAAGAAATGCCGAATGAGTGCGAGAAAGAGGTGAGAATCACTCTTGGCCGAATATCTAAGGTTTCAGAGTAAAAGCTGATCTGCTCTGCAAGTCAGGAATAAAGCAAGGTCGAAGACGCTAGTCGATGGACTGCAGGTGAGATCCTGTACTGCATATAATCAGAACTGTGAGGGACACAGAGACGTAAACCGAACCCGGGAGAGCAAAGACAGGAGCAAGCGAGGTATCCGTAGTAGGAAAAACCGCCATGCAAGGAGAAAGCGTTATGCAAGGCGAAAACAAGATAGCGAAGTCGCTAAAGGAGCTGTCAAGAAAAGCTGCTATTGTATATATGTACCCGTACCGTAAACCGCACAGGTGGATGAGGAGAGAATCTAAGGCGCGACGGGAGAAGCATTGCTAAGGAGACTCGGCAAAAATAACCGTCACTTCGGAGAAGGTACCAAGTGAGACTTAGGTCACAGAAAATAGGCATCAAGCAACTGTTTAGCAAAAACACAGGTCTATGCGAAACCGAAAAGTGTGAGGTATATGGGACTGCGCCTGCCCGGTGCTGGAAGGTTAAGAGAGATGTTAGGGAAACGAAGCATTGAATTTAAGCCCCAGTAAACGGCAGCGCTATAACTGTGATCCTAAGGTAGCGAAATTCCTTGTCGGGTAAGTTCCGACCCGCACGAAAGGCGTAATGATTTGAGCACATGTCTCGACAATGCACCCGGTGAAATTGAAGTACCAGTGAAGATGCTGGTTACACTGCGCCAGGATCTGGAAAGACCCCATGAGACTTACTCTAGTTTGATGCTGATTCGATAATACCTGCTACAGGATAGGTGGGAGACGAAGAGACATGGACGCCAGTCTGTAAGGAGTCGCCGTTGGGATACCACCCTGTATTATTGGATTTCTAACCCATGCGTCAAAGCGGTCGAGGACAATGTCAGATGGGAGTTTGACTGAGGCGGTCGCCTCGAAAGAGTATCGAGGCGCCAAAGGTCCTCAGAATGGTCGGAAACCATTTAAAGTGCAAGGCATGAGGAGCTTGACTGCAGACACTGACGGGTGGAGCAGGTAGGAAACTAGGACTTAGTGATCCGGTGGTTTTACGTGGGAAAGCCATCGCTCAACGGATAAAAGCTACCCTGGGGATAACAGGCTTATCACTCCCAAGAGTTCACATCGACGGAGTGGTTTGGCACCTCGATGTCGGCTCATCGCATCCTGGGGCTGAAGTCGGTCCCAAGGGTTGGGCTGTCCCATTATAAAGCGGTACCGCGAGCTGGGTTCAGAACGTCGTGAGACAGTTCGGTCCTATCCGGCGTGGGCGTAAGATATTTTGAGAGGAGCTGTCCTTAGTACAGAGACCGGATGACTGACCACTGGGTACCTGTTGGGTAGCAAGCCCATGGCAGGGTAGCAGTCGGGAAGGGATAAACGCTGAAGGCATCTAAGCGTGAAGCCCACCTCAAGATGAGATATCTCATGCGAAAGCAGTAAGACCCCTTAAAGACTATGAGGTAGATAGGGTCAAGGTGTAAGTGCAGTAATGTACTCAGCTGATGATTACTAATAGGTCGAGGGTTTAACCAAGAAGTCGGTTAGGTTTTAGTGATGAAGTTTGATGTGTAGTTTTCAGGTATGATATACTTGGACAATTTAGTTGATTAATAGTAGAATTAATTGTCAGTTCATAAGGCCCCATGGTCAAGCGGTCAAGACATCGCTTTTCACGGCGGTAACACGGGTTCAATTCCCCGTTGGGGATCATTTGAGTTTTACCTAAAGTTTGGAGCTTTAGCTCAGTTGGTTGAGACAATCGACCTCACAACCGATCGGTCCTGTCCCGAGTCCCCGAGCTCCACTGACGAAGTATTTTATACTTAATCAATTTTCCTGATAGCTCAGTCGGTAGAGCATGCGGCTCGTAACCGCAGTGTCGTAGGTTCGAGTCCTACCAGGAGTTTTAAAGTGAATATGGCCCAATGGCTCAGTTGAGTTAGAGCGCCGCCTCGTCACGGCGGAGGTCGTCGGTTCGAGTCCGATTTGGGTCGCTTTGCCGCAGTGGCGGAACTGGCAGACGCCCGGGACTTAAAATCCCGTGGGTAGAAATACCTGCACCGGTTCGATTCGGGTTCAGCACTAAAAACCTCAGAAGATTTTCTAGAGTCAGATATTGAATGAAAAGATTCTGAATATATTTAGAATTATAATAACATAAAATTAAGTATGGACAGTAGGTAGGAGAATAATGAGTGAAATAAGAGTTTTTGATTATCTGGAACCTGTATACATATAGAGTTAATAGTAGAAATATCTAATGAGAATGATGATATAGATTTATCTTGGTCCAATAAAATGAAGAAGGAACTAAAAATATTTCTTATCTGAAAAGGAGCTTTTAGTATCATTTATATGCTTTATGAATATGATAATTTAGAATATGACTGTATAGCCTTTACTTTTACCCTGAATATAGAGATATTTTAGTGGCTTGTTTAATTATGTAAAAAGATTTCAAAACTAAGATGAGAAACGAGGAAATAAGATTAAATTTTAGTGTTTATGAGGAATGTATAGGAGCTAGGAAAAGTTTGAGAAAATAAAAAGCTATATATGATAAATCTAGAGCTTTTATGGAGCTTAAAATATATGATAGATCTTATAAAAGAAATAAATATGTATTGCAGTAAGAAAAGATATGATAAAGCTCGAATTTACTTGAAAGTGTAGAAGAACTAGGTACATACAGAGAGTATGTAATTAAACATAATAATATTAAAAATAGGTAAAATTTTATTTTTCAAGTTAATGGGAAAAACATATATTTTTGCTGGGATTTGAGGATAATAAAAAGTCTATAGGAATAATGGTATGTTTTTATCACTATGAATAAATTGATAGAAGAATTGATACAAAGTAAATATGAGAATATACTTTTTGCAGGTAGATATGTCAAAATATAGCAGCTTATAATTTATAGCTGAAATTAGGATTTGTAGTGAAAACAAAATTGATATGTATTACTTAGTGTTTTAATAAAGGAACTATTAATAACTTTGCTACTTTTTAAATAAGAGGTATATACAAATTAGAATTCGAATACTATAGTATCAGCCTTTTTAGAATCGTAGACACATTTTAGAAACTGATAAATTTATTTAGTTTCCTACCCATAAAAATTAATTTGGCAGGTTTTCTGAGTGGAGAATATTTGACAGCCCCTATTTTCTAGGAGGAAAATGACAAAAAGAATTACAATCATCACGCTTATATTTTCATTTCATTTTAGTACGTGAAATGGGAATAGATATTGTTGAGGCCATATCTCTTATGGCTGAGTTAGAAAAAGTGGCTTGATTCGATTGGAATCAAGTGGAGATTGTAATCACTCAAAAGGAACTTGAGGAGCGCTATGAAACGAATTACCGCAAATCAATACCAAACTCAGAACGGTATTACAAAATTACCTAAAAACTCTTTTGAGGATGAGAAATATAGATATGAAACTAGAAGTAAGGTAGCTTTATTCTATTCTAAAGGATCGTTTAGAATTATCTCTAGTCGTGGTTGGATAGATGAAGAAGGGCAGTTGACTAGTGATTTTCTAATTCTAAGCTGATGAGGCTGTTGGGTTGTTCGAAGTCAAGGAAATTACTGTCCATCATTTTTAAAGAATATGACTTAATTGATGAAGTCCAACAGTCTTCAAGTGAGAAAAGGGAGACTAGCTAATAAGATTTATTTTAGAGGAGTTGTCTTCTACCCCAGTAGCTGGTCTGAACAGGCCTAGTGTTAGACTAGGGCAGGATGAGAAATGAAACGGCTGCCCTGTTCAGCTAGTGAGACCAGTGGTGAGACCGAATCTTTATTTATTGCAGGATGAGGAAGAAAGAGATTCTCAACCCATTTTGAGAAAGTGAAAAGCTCTAGTGGTCACAAAATACGATCGAGATTATATTTGAGGGCGCAATGGTACCAGGACCAATTTGAGCGAGAAAGCTTTTCCTGGAAACAGCTAGTGAAATTGCTATGAGCTGGATTCTTTGAAAAGAATCTATCAGTATGCTCTTGACAATGTTCGCTTTGTTAGAACGCGGAAGTACTTGCTGAATTTGTGTTTAACGGCTTGTATTCTGTTTGGAATAACCGTGTTGAAAAGGAGGTGGTTAAAAATGCCGTAATCAGTGGATATTGAGTTATGCTCATTTTTAATTTCAGGTGGTGTGACACTTTTGGACATTGATAGTCGATCGAAGGGTAAAATTAAAATGGGAAATTTATTGATTTATTTTCAGGTATCGGTGGACTTTCGGCTTGGAATGGAAAGTGTCGGACACGAGTGTATTGGATTTTGTGAGATTGATAAATTTGCATAGAATCTTATAAGTCCATTTTCGAAAACGTAAGGAGATAGAATTTCTTGACATACGAGATATTTCCATGACAATTCCCACTTAGAGGGAAAGTAGATATCATCTGTGGGGGATTCCCTTGTCAAGCATTTTCAATCGCAGGAAGACGATTGGGATTTGAAGATACTAGAGGAACTTTGTTCTTTGAAATTTCTCGGGCGGCCAAACAAATCCGAACTGTTCATAAAATTAAATGACTTATACAACAAACAATGGATTTTTGGTGAACATCAATACCACAACACGTTTCAATCATGACTTCCATTATAAAAACCTCCTGTTAACTATTTGAACAATAGAACAAGAGGCTAATTGTAATTTTATTTTTCATGCTCAAGGCATATTCGAGTTATCTCATGACTCTTGTTCATCCAGTTTTTATACAGGCTAGAAAAAGCCCTATTAAACACCACGGATTGGTATTGTTCATCTTCATTATAAGCTAAACTTCGTTTTCTGTCATGAGTTAGCAGGCTCTGCCTGCTTAGAATTTTATTTGACAGGAAGTTTCTGTTTTTGTTAATATGATTAACAAAGGAAAGAGATTATGGATAAAAAGAATTTATTGCATTTAATAATCGTTTCAATAGATTTATTTTTAGCGTTTGACCAGTTATCAACATAAAAGTGGTGTTGACAAATCCATTACGTTTGAATGAGGTACATTTGATTGTTGTGATTGGGAAAAATCAGCCCTTAAATCTAGTAAAATTATCTGAATTATTAGAAGTTTCAAGAAGTGCAATAACTCAAAGTGTTAGGAGATTGATTCAAAAAAATTTAGTTGTTTTTGATTTTGATCCGAATAATGGAAAAATAAATATTTGAGATTATCTGAGGCATCGAAATTTTTAAAATCCATGAAGGAGCAACAAGCATATATTGAAAAATCAATCTTCTCAGTTTTAAACTAACTATAGCGAGGTGGAACTTAAAACAGTTGTGAAATTGATGGATGATATTGAAAAAGTGTGGGAAGAATTACCGTGGTAAAAGTCACGGTAAATTTCAAATATAATTGTTAAGCAAATTAACAAAAAGGAGAAGATATGACTGTAAACATAGAACTGATTTCACAAACAGATTTAGCGGATGAATCTTTTTATATTGCTATTAATGGTTTAGAACCAAGGGCAATGTATTGTGTAGAAATGTACCTGTCTGATTATTACTGTATAAATGCTCCCTTGCTTTTAGATCATGATGTTATATGGAAATCAACCGCAATTTTTTTATCTGATCAGGACGGTATGATTGATACCTCTCAGACAGCATCTATTTCGGGATCTTATAAAGGAGTTTCAGAAATGGGATTATTCTTTAATGCGAAACCGTTGAAGAATAGGAAAAGGAGATTACCGAGTTCTCTTGATAGAATTCCATTACGAGATTGTTTTGGTGTTGAAATTAAAATCAGGCTGGGGAAAGATATGGTCGCTGAGCAAAGTTTTGTAAGGCGTTATATGAATCTGGGAGTAAGATATCAAGATATCTATGACAAGCATTTTCAAGGTCGATTATTTTATGATGAAAAGTTAAGAAGGGCGCCAGCCGTGATTAGTGTTAGCGGTAGTGAGGGAAGAATTGAAAAAGCTCAGAATATTGCCCAACTTTTATCTTCTAGAGGCTATATTTGTCTTGCAATAGCTTATTTTGGTTTAGAGGGATTACCCCAAAATTTAGAACGAATTCCAATAGAATGTCTGGAGGAAGCGAAAGATTTTCTATATCATCATCCTCAAGTTGATAATACAAAAATAGGAATATATGGTCGCTCTAAAGGAGCAGAGCTTGTTCTGGCTGGACAAAGTATTTTGGATGATGTGCAATGTTTAGTACTCAATTCTCCCTCAAATGTAATATTTGAGGGAATAAAGGGAAAACTTAATTCTAATTCATCTTCTTGGACATATTTACAAAAGGAACTTCCTTATCAAAAATTCCAGTTAGGAGATTATTTGTTAAACAAGTTTTTTGGAAAACATATTCCTGAAGATAGTAGGGCTCAGATTGATGTGAGTAAAATTTCCTCCCCTTTATTATTACTAGGAAGCGATGTTGATGAAATATGGAATGCATCATCCGCGATAGATGATATCATTTCACATTATAAAGGGGAATCCATTTTGTTTAAAAAATACCATGAAACAGGGCATATGTTGACGGTTGCTTATCAACCGAATCATCGTTATCGAAAAGATTGGCGCTTATTAATGAAAGAAAGTGTAGACTCTTGGTTTGCTACGATAAATTTTTTTGATACACATCTGAAGAATTTGTAGATAGTGCTGAACCGTACTATAATAGTCCTAACTAAGATAAAAACACAGTTCTGGTTGGTAGTCCAGTCTACAAAAGCAAACACTAAAACAAGAGAAATTTGAATACAAACAGTAAAAAATAGAGAGAAGCATAAGGGGCATTACCTCACTCGTTCCCATATTTGATTATTCCTCCATAAAGTGGATGGATGATTTTTATAAGAGGAGTTTGCATTATTGAATAGAAAACCAAGTGTTTCCCAAAATTTTCATTGAGATATGTTATACTATATTCAATAAGTGAATAAGGAGGATGCTATGCCAGTAAATGAATATGGTCAAATGATTGGGTGAGTCAATGGAAGGTTATACACCAGGTGAATTGCCTTCTATTGATTTCTTAGAAGGGCGTTATGCTCGAATAGAGGCTCTTTCAGTGGAAAAGCATGCGGAGGATTTATTAGCTGTTTATGGTCCTGATACGCCTCGGGAGATGTGGACCTACCTCTTTCAGGAACCAGTGGCAGATATGGAGGAGCTGGTTACCCTTTTAAATCAGATGTTGGCTCGTAAGGACCGTTTTTACTATGCAATCATAGACAAGGCAACTGGTAAGGCTTTGGGAACTTTTTCTCTCATGCGCATTGACCAGAATAACCGAGTAATAGAAGTGGGAGCTGTCACTTTTTCTCCAGAGCTCAGGGGACACGGATAGGAACAGAAGCCCAGTATCTCTTGGCTTGCTATGTCTTTGAGGAGCTTAACTATCGTCGCTATGAGTGGAAATGCGATGCTCTTAACCTGCCATCAAGACGAGCTGCGGAGCGTTTGGGATTTGTCTACGAAGGAACCTTCCGTCAGGCAGTGGTTTATAAGGGGCGTACGAGGGATACGGATTGGTTGTCTATGATTGATAAGGACTGGCCAAAAGTCAAAGCTCGTTTGGAAACATGGTTGCGTCCTGAAAACTTTGATAAAAATGGACGACAGTACAAGAGCTTGAGAGAACTCTAAGGTGTTATATAGGGAATGACTTGGATGACAAGAGAAAAATAACGAAACTTGTTTGTCTCTTAAAGCGGCAAAGTTTCAAGGTCAATTTGGTTTAGTATATAGTCATTAAATAAAGACCTACTAACTTTATTTAATAAAATTCTAAACTTTCTTTTCATAATAATTCCTAAAGAAGTCACCCCAATCAGGTGGCTTTTTGTTGATGACACTTCTTTCCACGTATTTGTCCTATAAGCCCCAGATCGTTCCGATTTAACTTTTTGGGGAAAAGCACTACTTTTAAACAGGACTATCACTCTCTTCCTATCTACTATGCATCCACATATATCTATAATTGAATAATTAAAATTGCAATCAACTTCAAAGATATGCTTTTGCCTTTTCACCGAAAGCTATGTACGTAAGTTCCCATATTCTTCAAAATCTAAGCTGTCTGAAATTTAATAATTCCATAATGATATTATTTGAGCTGACATAGTACGCAACGTTTCTTGTACATTATTTAAGTAAAAGTTCTTACGTTTAATCCTGGTAATTAAATCAGTCTCAACTTAAATTCTCTAATTGTATTATATCTTTTTGTAGGTTTTAGTCAAATTTCTATTTTCTAATATAATTCTTTGCTTAGATAGACTTTTTAATAGAATTTAAGGCTAGAGATCCATATCCCTTTATTTCTGAAGATTCATCTATGGCAAAAGTAGTCTAATAAAATAGTATTATCTTTTATAAGACTTATTATTAGCCCTATCAAAGTTTTTACCATCAGTATAGCTAAAATATCGGCATTTCCATCAAGAGCTTTTTCCAACCATTCATAAGGCATCTGCATCAGCTGGCGGGAAAAGCCTTGGTATATGATTTTTAATTTTCCATAATTAAATCTTGGTCTAATTCTTGAAAGCTTTTAGACTTGTAAATTCTAAGCTTAGTAGATCATTCTTTCTCCGTAAATATATATCTCATAAATTTAGCTATAAACTCACTGTTACTTAAGAGTAATATAGTGTATATTTTATAAAATATATTAATAATATACTATAATTGTTCATTATATTTAGTTCGATTTTAACAGAAAAAGTATCTAAAACAAGTTTTTGTTTGGAAGCAAAGAGCTTTAAAATATGTATATTGTAAAAAGTTGACGTTTTATCTTTCTATGATAAAATTATAAAATAAGGAATTGATTTCATAAAAAGACACATTATATTCGGAATTGTTTTTATTAAAATCAAAGTAATATAGTTTAAACATATAAAAAGACTTAGATAAAGAGTGTTACTTGATGATTTATATAAAATAAGCAGTGATGAAAAAGTAGAATATTCTATAATAATATTAGAGGTAAAATATGAATAATAAAGATAAAAGCATAAATATTATAATAGATAAAATAAAAGAAGAGGATAGACCTTTATATCATTTTGAGTCCTAGTGATAGGTTGGCTTAATGATCTAATGGTTTTTGCTTTTACAAGGGGGAGTATCATTTATTCTATCAATATAATCCCTATGATATAAAATGGGGACCTATGCACTGGGGACATGCAAAAACTGATGATTTTGTAAAATGGGATAGAATGCCGGTTGCACTGGCACCTGATGATGAGATAAAGGGGCAATGTTTTTCAGGTTCTTGTTTAGTTGAAGATGATAAACAGTATGTGCTAATACATGAAGAAGAAGAAAGAATTAGGGAAAAGGGAATGTAGTTGAAAAACAAGCTATAGCAATAGGTGATGGTGTATCGTACCAATCTATAGATAATAAGGCAGTAATAGATAATAATTTGTTACCACCTTATTTTGTCAGTTCGGATTTTAGAGATCCGAAGATTTGGAAAGAGGATGATACTTATTATGTAGTAACTGTAGTTAAGAAAAAGGATGGACTAGGTGCTGTAGTGTTATTTTTGTCCAAGAATTTATATGCTTTGGGAGTAAGGGTATTTTAAGTGGAAAAATTCAGGCAAATATGGAAAAATGTGAGAATATCCGGTTCTTCGTTTAAATGAGGGTGATAAGTATGTATTAATTGGTTTCAACTATAGATACAAGCAAAGGGTAGAGAATATTTCCAATGGACACCAAGTAATATATTTTGTGGGTACTATGATGAAAGATAACTATAAGTTCATGCGGATGGCGAAGGAATTACTTTTAGATTATGGATTTGATTATTGTGAAACTCAAACTCTAGAAAAGGATGGAAGAGATTATCTATGAGCGTGGTTACATGACTGGTCCAAATAATATAGTTCCGGAAGATAGTATGTGGTGCGGTCAAAATGAGTATATCCAAGAAATTGGAATTAAAGAAGGTAAAATATATCAAAAGCCGAGTGAGTATTTAGAAAAGTATTATAATGAAAGTTATAGTAAATGTTTTAATTTATCCTTTAATGAAAATTTGAAGATGAAATTGAATTCTAGAACAGCCAGATTTGATATTAATTTTGATGGTGCAAGTAAGGAAAAGACTAAGCTGGCTAGTAACGAAATATATAATTTCTTATATAAAAATAGATTTTGATAAAAACTTTAAAAATTTTCAAAGACGTTTTTCAGGACTTGCTAAAGATGTTATCGACGAAAGGAAGATAAATATAGAAACTACCGGCTAGAGCTTAGTATATTAGTAGATAGATTTAGTATAGAAGTTTTTGTAAACGGTGGAGAAAAAGGTTTTAAGTTCCAGAATACATACCCGATTAATGCCAATAAGTTTAAAAATATCAAAGCAAGTGATAGATTAAGAGGAGAGGTTAAAATTAAAAATATACACTTAAAAAGTAGTGTGAGATGTTTACTATATTTATAGGATGCTTAGCAAGGAGTATTTTATATTTTTAACTATATTCTTACATCTTGTTATAAACTTGTAACTTTATTTTATAAGATAAATATTATATAATATATCAAGAATAAATAATATTATTCAAAATATATAAAAATAATCTACAAAAAGGCTGAAAGGAGTACTATGAAAAATATTAAAATACTTACTTTTGCTTCTCTTTGCTTTGTTAGGGCTACATTAGCACCTATAAAAATACTTATGCGGCAGTCAGAAGTATTTCAAATGTAGAGCTTACATATCAATCAAGATATTTCTGTAGGAGATTATCAAGATGATATAAATGTAAATATAGGTAATTCAAATGAGTGAAAAGGTATAAACGTTTATACAAATAATGACACCAAGTATATAATAAGTATGCAAGTCTGGTAAAAACAAATAATAGAGCCTTGAAAATAGGGATGAAGTTAAAATATAAGTTTAAGTCCTTTAACACAGATAATGACGAATATAAGTTTAATTCAAACTATAATAAATCCAATGTGAGTATTACAGGTGGAGAATATGTATCTAGTAACAAGAGAGATGGGGATTTGATACTTACTATTAAACTAAAGGGTTTAAAAAGGAAGATTAGAAACTCGGATAATGCTTCTTGGGGGTAATCGTTTGGCATGGCAACATGGGATGCTCCTAATAATAGTACAGGTTATTATGATATAGTTCTAAAAAGGAGATACAGAAGTTACGTCTATAAGAGATTATAAAGGAATACAATAAAACATATCCATATATGACAAATAAAGGAAGATATACTTTCAAAGTTAGAACAGTAGCTATACTTCTGGAACAAAAGAAGTATGGAAGTAACTCGGAATATATATCATCAGATGATTTATATATAGATGCAGATGAAGTTTCAGATGGTCGTGGTAGATTTGATAATACAGATTATAATACTATGGGACCGGGACAAAATATGCCTAGTATCGTTACAGGAATAAACAATAATAAAGTAGGTTGGATAAAAAGAAAATAATGCTTGGTATTATAAGTATCCAAATGGTAGCGTTAAGACTAACGGTTGGGAATTTATAAATAATAATGGTATCTTTTTGATAATATAGGTAGAATGTCTTACAGGTTGGCAAACAAAGAAATGGTAGTTATTATTTCCTGAATATACCTGATGGAGATATGAAAACAGGTTGGTTTAAAGATAAAGATATTTGGTATTATCTAAATCCTACAGGAGATAATGCAGGTGCAGTTATTATGAATACTTGGCTTGTGAGTGCTGATGGAAAGAAATATTATCTTGGAAATAATGGAGTTATGCTGACAGGTTGGAATAATATAGACGGACGCTGGTATTATTTTTATCCAAATCAAGGACACCTTGCAACAAATACCAGAATAGATACTTTTATGTAGATGCAAACGGAGTTTGGAATAAATAGATAGATATGAGAATAATAAAAATAATAAACTTTTTGTCTACCTTTTTAGGGCTATTACTTGTAGTAGTATGGAATTATAGTATAGTAAAAACAAATAAGTTTAAACACGAACACTCAAATTTTTATATATTTTATATGGCTTGTTAGTCCTTCTAGGACCGGCAAGTCTCTTTCTATTGTACTTTTTATTGTTTAGAATTAAAAGAAAGTTTAATTTAGGACTGATAGCAGCTCTTTCTATCTTTATTCTAGGTATTTTATATACAATATATTTTGCCACTCCCTTATCAGCCCTGATGAACCTCAGCCATTATATAAGTGCGTATAAATTATCTAATAAACTTTTTGGCAAAGGAAGTAACAAATGAAGAGGGGTATGTACTAATAAGAGCTAAGGATTTTTCTATGGAAAATCTTGATGGAAATGCAGAAATAATAAATAAAAAGAGCAAAATGTGGATTATATAGGAAAAAGCAATAATAGTACGCTTACCAGTCTCATATCTTAATGTTGATTTTTCACTTTATGATAGAATTTATAGAAGTGGAATAGATAATACTCTGGATATTTATAAAAATACTTTTAACTAGGAGTTCCTATACCCGTGAATACAACACCTCTTGTATATATGCCAAGTGCTATAGGTGTATAAGTATAGCAAAGAATACTTGATTTGGATACTATAGGCTTACTCTTTTTCTGGGAAGACTTTTTAATTTGTTGTCTATTATAGTAGGGCTTTGCCATAGCTATAATGCCATTTTTAAAAAGAAGTTATGTATTTGATAGCTTTATTTCCAATGAGCTTAAATTTAGCAAGTTCTTTTCATCATGATGCAATCGTTGATAGCTTTTAATTTTTCTTTTTATAGCCTATGTTTTAAAACTTACATATCAAAAAGAAAAGATAAAAGAGCGAGATATACTTATTTTATGTGTATGAAGTTGCTTTTATTTACCCTTTGTAAGATAGTATATTTTCCTATTATAGGTCTTATATTTATATTACCAAGAAAGAAGTTCAAAAATACAAGTTCTATATGATAGCGCTTATTTGTATTATCTTGTCGGCTATAGTCCTTTGCTATAGTAAATACTAAAATTTTAAGTTCTTATATAAATGAAACTAGTGGAAGTACAAATATTTTTAGAAAGTGAAGAAGTGGCAAGATATACACCAAAGTATTTACTTACATGCTCTAGAGAATTAATTTCATTATATTACTGAACAATTCTAATAGACTGGAATTTTACCATACCAGTATGATGACTTATAGAAATAATAATTTTTGATATACTACTGCTATAGGAGTACCTTATATATTTACTATATTTATAAGTATAAGCCTACTACTTTCCAGTTTAAATTATTATAATAATAGAGAAGAAAAATCTCCGTAAGAAAAATATATATTGTATATTTATATTTTTGCTATATCATTTTTGCTTATGTTATCTATGTTAGTAGCTATTACACCTATGAGTAGCAGAATTATTTTGGGTGTGCAAGGTAGATATTTTATCCTCAATACTTTTTACTTATATTCTTAGGATTTAGGAATTTTCCAATAAATTTAGCTAAGAATATACGAAATGAATTAATATTTTTGGTTTATGCTACGAATAATATATGTATTAATAAATATATTTCTTTAGCTATTACCAGATAGAGAAGTTGACAGTTAAAATCTCCGCAAAGAGTAGATTTGTGACCATAGCTTCAAGTATAATAGATGCTATCTGTCAGTTATCTTGTCTTAGTTTTTCTCCATCAGAATTAACATAATATATACCATCCATTTGTCAGTAACTAGTTTGCCATTTTCTTCATTTAGATAATACCAAGAGCTATTAACTTTAGCCCAACCCGTTTTCATGACTCATTTTATCTAGGTAGTAGGTATCACCATCGTAGCTAATCCAGCCTGAGATTGAATTACCATTTTATTGACTCACGTCCACTCATCATCAACTTTTTCCATGAATAAGAAACTGTCTAAGTTCTTAGCTTCCGGAAGAGCGAAAGCAGACACAACAGATATCATAGAAAGGGAAGTTATTAAGAACAAGCTACTTATGAACTTTTTCATATAAAATCTCCTCCTTTTCTTTTGCAAGTATAAGCATAACATAGAAATTTTTATTTGTTAAGTAGCTTTTGTGATATAGTAAGGGACATTGTAAGAAAGTTGATATAAAACTAGAAATCTGTTATATTTCCATCCTAAAATTTAATAATTATTTTTAATTGAGTATATAAATAATATTATTATTGATTGTATTAGTTTTTAGAAAGTAGTAGGATATGAGCAAAACATGATACTTGTAAAAAGTTTACAAAAACTTGACAATTGAGTAGACATTCAACTATAATACAGATAAATAGTTGATTAAATATTCAATTGAAAGGAGTGGATATGAAGGAAGCAGAATTTATTTGTGATTGCAATATAGTACACGAAGATTTAGTAAGTGATACTAAGATTGCAATGGGGAGAGAAAAATATAGATAGTATTTCCAACTTATTTAAAGTTATAGGAGATCCCACAAGAACAAGAATTTTATTTGCTTTTTAGATAAGCATGAATTATGTGTATGCGATATATGTAATATTTTAAATATGACAAAGTCGGCTATATCACATCAACTGGCTAAACTTAGAAATGAAGGTTTGGTAAAATTTAGAAAAAGAAGGAAAGACGGTATATTATTCTTTAAATGATAATCATGTAAAGGTGATTTTTGAGACAGCTAGAACATTTAGCTCATATAAATGATAAAAACTAAGTTACATAAAAATAAGAAAAGGAGAGCATATTTATTATATATGCAAAAAGAAAATGAAGAGAGTTTATAAATTTGAAGGAATTGATTGTGCTTTGCATGTGCAGGTAAATTAGAGGAAAAGATTAAAGCTTTTAGATGGTGTAAAAACTGCAAGTTTACTACAACCCAAAACTCAGTTTTGAGGGTGATAATATAAAAAGAGATTGAAGAGAGAGTAAGCCTTATAGCTAAAGAAGAACGATTGTGAGTTGAGCAGAGCTGGAAGAGGACTGCAAATGAATAAGAAGCAGAAGAAAAGATTAAAATGTGTCAATACTATCGGCTATAGTATTTATTGTGGAAATGATATTAAATAGACTTCCTATCAAGTATATGAATTAGTAGCAGATATATTTTTAGTTATTTCATATATTGTAGTGGTAAAAGATACTGTACTTAGAGCAGTGAAAAATATAAGGAATAAGGATTTTTTTGATGAAAATTTCTTGATGAGTGTAGCAACAATAGGAGCTTTCTTATTAGGAGATTATGCAGAAGCAGTGGTAGTAATGCTTTTTTATGAGATTGGTGAGTTGTTTCAAGGCTTAGCAGTTGAAAAATCCAGAAAATCTATAAGTGATTTGATGGATATAAGACCTGACTATGCAAATCTTGTAAAGGAAGATGGAAGTATAGAGGTAGTTGATCCAGTGATGTAGAAGTTGATAGCTTAATTAAAGTAAAACCGGGAGAAAAAGTACCTCTTGACTCTATAGTAGTAGAAGGAACAGCTTTATTTGACACTTCAGCTCTCACAGGTGAATCAGTGCCAAGAAAAGCAAAAGTGGGTGATAGAGTCCTTAGCGAGCTTTATAAATACCAATTCTATAGTAAGTTTAAGAGTAGAAAAGAGTTTTATGATTCTACAGCCAGTAAGATAATAGATATGGTAGAAAATGCCAGTGCCAAAAAAGTCAAAATCAGAGGCATTTATAACTAAGTTTTCAAGAATATATCTCACCTATAGTTGTTATATTGGCTATCCTCATTGCTATAATACCGCTGTTTTATAGGTTTTTCAAGCTTTCATATAGGGCGTATAGAGCTTTTGTCTTTTCTGGTAGTTTCTTGTCCTTGTGCTTTAGTGGTTTCTGTACCGCTTTCATTTTTTGCAGGTATAGGTGCCGCTTCAGGTATGGGAATTTTAGTAAAAGGAAGTAATTATTTAGAAGCTTTGGCAAATACGGAATATGTGGTTTTGATAAGACAGGGACTTTGACAAAGGGTGTTTTTGAACTTACAAAATAGATTGTTATGGAGTTAGTGAAGAAGAAGCCTTTGAAAACTGGCGGGCTTATGCAGAAATATATTCCTCACATCCGATAGCCATTTCTGAAAAATGCTTTTTTTGAAAGGAATAAGGAGTATATTTTTGAAGAAGATAGGGTAAAGGATTTACTTGATATAAGTGGTCATGGCATTAGTATAAGTATTGATGAAAAGACAGTTTTACTAGGCAAATGATAAACTTATGCAAAAATATAATATAGATTTGTAAAAGATAATATTACGGGAACAGTGGTTTATCGGCTAGAGAAGGTAAATTGCTTGCGAGATTTATTATTGCAGATAAGGTAAAAGAAGATGCTGCTATCGCTATATCAGGTCTAAAGAGCTTAGGAATTAAAAAGACAGTGATGCTTACAGGTGATAATAAAGAGACAGCTTTAGAGGTGGCAGGAAATCTAGGAATAGATGAGTGTTAAGCTAGAATTACTTCCAGGAGATAAGGTAGAAAAGGTAGAAAAATCTTTTAGAAGAAAAGGATAAGAGTGCTAAGTTGGTATTTGTTGGTGATGGTATTAATGATGCACCTGTTCTTGCGAGAGCTGATGTAGGTGTAGCTATGGGTGGACTTGGTTCTGATGCTGCTATAGAAGCGGCCGATATAGTTATAATGAGTGATGAACCTAGTGGTTTAGATCAGATAACAGCCCTGGCTAAGAGAACTATATCTATAGCAAATCAAAATATAGTATTTGCTATAGGTATCAAAGTTTTGGTTCTTATACTTACAGCATTCGGTATAAGCGGAATGTGGGCTGCAGTGTTTGCTGATGTAGGGTTACAATTATAGCTAGTTATACTCAATGAGAAATTTAAGTATATATAGATGAAACTTGTCGTATTAGTAGTTGATACGACAGCTTTTTCATTCTGCAGATAATATACCATCTAAAATTATTTCAAAAATGAAGTAAAATTATTGGAAGAATTAGTCAAAAATACATAGTATAATACTTTAGGCGTATAATATTGTAAAAGAGGATTATGTTAGATATAGCTGCAATATGTGAAAGTGATACACCTGAGATACTTAGTATCTTTGAGTATCATGAGTCAGGAAATGATGATAATTTACAAATGAGATATATGTATAGAAAGAATAAACAGGCTGCTAAGCCTCAAATTTATTACTAAAGAATATAATCTTGGTGAGGAGAATTACCGAGGAACTTGAGTTTTTAACGGCAACGATATAAAAAGCACATAGGGTTGCAGTAGTTGATATTATTTGCAGCGACTTTAGGTGCAGATGTAGAAAAAGCTATAGGATAGCAAGTGTTAAGAATGTGAGTGATTCAGTTATAATGGATAGTTGTGCAGTACTTTAATGGAAGCAGTTTGTGACACTATTGATAGTAAATTAAGTGTGAAAATGGGATAAATTTTACGTTTAGATTTTCTCCAGGTTATGGTGATTTCACCCATATCAGTACAAAAAGAAGTTTTTCTATCTTACTTGATACGAGTAGGAATAGGTATAAATGTGGAGTGATTCGTGCATTATGATACCTAGGAAATCGGTTACAGCTATTATAGGAGTATCGGATAAAGAATTAAAAAGAGAAAACTTGGTTGTAAAGGTTGTAAAATATAAAAGCTGTAGATTTTTAAGAAGAGGTGTTCGTTGTGGTGAGATAAGATTATTATATTAGATGGCGGAATGGGAACTATGATACAAGAAGCCGTCATGCCGGGCAGGTGAGCATCCGGAGATATATGGCTACGAAAAACCTGAGATAATAAAAAGATATACATAAGAAGTATCTGATACTCAGTAGTGATATTATATATACAAACACCTTTGGAGCGAATAGAAAGAAGCTTGAGGGCTGCAGTATAGATACAGAGACAGCTATAAATTATGCCATTAAAACAGCTAAAGAAGCTATTACACGAACTAAAAATCAGAAAAATAAAAAGATATTTTGGAGAAAGCTTACAGTAATAAAACTCTAAGTGTTGCTTTAGACGTCGGTCCGATAGGAGAGCTCACTGAGCCACTTGGAACACTTTCTTTGAAGAAGCCTATGATGTATATAAAGAAGTAATGATAAGTGCTGCTAAAGCAGGAGCAGATATAATAGTTATAGAGACATTTACAGATTTGTATGATGTAAAAGCTGCTGTTTTAGCCGCTAAAGAAAATACCGACTTGCCTGTATGGGTAACTATGACTTATGAGCAAAGTGGTAGAACATTTACAGGTACAAAAATAGCTTCTATGGCTATAACTTTAGAGGGACTTGGCATAGATGCTATAGGATTCAACTGTTCACTAGGGCCGAAGGAAATATTTGATTTAACAAAGGAATTGATAGAATGGACAAGTTTGCCTATTATAATAAAGCCTAATGCGGGACTTCCAAATCCGGCAACTAATGAGTATGACCTAAGTGCTGAGGATTTTGGAATAGATATGGCAAAATATCTTGAACTTGGAGTTAAATATCTTGGGGGATGCTGTGGAACTACGCCGGAGTATATAGAAAGTCTTATAAAAAATATAAAGAAGAATAGAGATAAAATAAAAAAATCACATATAGAAAAGAAGAGAAACGGTATATGTTCTGCTACTCATATAACAGAGTATGGCGGAGTAAAGGTGGTAGGAGAAAGATTAAATCCTACGGGCAAAAAAAGATTTGCACAAGCCTTGTTGGAAAGAGATATGGATTATGTTTGTTCGATGGCTTTAGAGCAAGAAGAATCAGGAGCAGATGTACTTGATATAAATGTGGTGTGCCGGGGGCGGATGAAGTATCTCTTATGATAGATGTAGTAAAAACTGCACAGGTATAGTAAGTTTACCTTTGCAAATCAGACTCAAGTAATCCTAAAGCTATAGAGGTGGGGCTTAGAGTATGTAACGGAAAGGCTATAGTAAACTCAGTTAATGCTGATGACGAAAGACTTGATGCAATACTACCAATAGCAAAAAAATATGGTGCGGCAGTAGTTGGATTGGCATTAAATGAAGGTGGAATACCACAAACTGCTTTGGAAAGATTTGAGCATGCTAAGTATATTTTGAATGAAGGCTCTCTTCTATGGCTCGGAAGTAGAAGATGTAATACTTGATTGTCTTACACTTACAGTCAGTGCCCAACAAGATCAAGCAAAAGAAACTTTAAAGGCAGTTAGAATGGTCAGTGAAGAATTGGGACTTTCATGTACTTTAGGTGTAAGTAATATCAGTTTCGGTTTGCCTGCAAGAAGTCATGTAACTGAAAATTTTTTGATACAGGCTATGCAAAACGGTTTAGATTTTCCTATCATAAACTCTAAATATGAGCAGAATGCGGTAATTTCTGCATAGAGTCTCATCCGAGAAGATGAAAATTGAGGAAATATATAGAAAAAGTTTGTGAGGTAAAGGGCTAAAAGGAAGAAAACTTATAGGAGTGCAAGCGCCCGAAGAAGATGAAACTATAGAACGTTATTTTAAAAGGTCTAAAAGAAAAACAGCAAGGCTTACGGCAAAACATTTAGAAAGTATGTCGGAGATAGATGCAACAATCCACTTATACCTGCCTTAGATCTTGTTGAGACAGTATGAAAACAGATATTATTCCGCCTCAACTTATAAATTCTGCTAATGGCCAAGCAGGCTTTTGATTTGATAAAAGAAAGAATAGCAAGTCGGTGAGAAAATATAGTAAGTGGGTATAGCTGTACATGCAGTAAAAGGTGATATAGACGTATAGGAAAAATATCGTTAAAGTTACTATTGGATATAAGATGACAGACTTTTAGGTAGAGATGTACGCAGAAAAGTTGTAGAAACAGTTATAAAAAGAAGATTTAGACGTGGTAGGTCTTTTCTGCACTTATGACTACTACCTACTACATCTGCGAAAGCTACCAGAAGCTATGGAGAGAAGTAAACCCAATGTAGTATGGGTAGGTGGCGCGGTTCTTACTGAGTGATTATGCTAGTGGAGATGGGAGCAGACTATTATGCTAAAGATGCAAGAGCTTCTGTAGAAATAGCGAAAGAAGCATTAGGATAGAGGAAAGAAAAAGGACAGAGATATCGCACCAGCAGGTTCTACGAAGCCTGAGCTAGGGCGGAGCAAGCTGGGCGATGCCGTCATGTAGGCAGGGAGATAGATTTGGATGCCCATCAGTGGAGTAAAGGTATATTTGATCTGTAAATATACTTCTAAAAGAAAAGAGATAGAAGAATTATATGATTATATTTTACCTTACTATAAGGCAGGAATAGATGCCTTAATTGTTCAAGATTTGGTGTGTTAAAGTTATTGCATGAATTATTTCCCAATGTTGAGAAACATGCAGTCACACAAATGAGCACGCAGGCTTTTTGAGGCTGGATATATTAGTATAAAGGCTGAGTTACCGAATAGTTCCAGTTAGGAATTATCTCCCAAAGAAATAAAGGAAATATGACAAGACAGGATAGAGATGGAAAGTTTTGTACATGGGGCCTTATGTTATTCTTATTCGGGACAAGTCTTATGAGCTCTCTAACAGGGTGGACGTAGCGGAAATAGGGATCTGTGCTCAGACTTGTAGGCTGAATATAATTTATATGATGAAAATGATGTAAAACAACTTAATAAGAAAAATGAAAAGAGTTACTTATTGTAAGATCTATGTTCTCTGGATATATTACCTGAAATATAGAATCAGGGGTGATTCTCTGAAAATAGAGGGAAGGATGAAATCATCCACTTGGTACTCTGGTGGGTAAGAGATGGCGAAGTGCATGTAGATATGTATTATAAATCGGGTAGAGATGGCTACAAAGTAAAATTGATAGGATAAACGATTACTTTTAGATCTGACCTGTGGACATACACTGATATTAAGTGAAAAACATAATGGAAGAGATATGATTGCTCAGGGAAACCCAAAGAAAGAATAACAGTGAAGAGTTTACAAGTATCTAAGGAAAAGTATGTTGAAAATATTAGAAAGAGTAGTATGCAAAAATTTGTTAAAGGCAGAAGTATAAAATAAAAGTTACTACTATAGATGATTTTGGGTTTGAAAATATAGAAGTAGGCTTAGAATATGGACATCTGGATTATGCGAATAATAGGGCGGCTACAAAAGAAGATATTGAAAGCAAAATATTAAAAACAGGGCAATACTTTTGTATGAATTTAGAGAACTTCATAGATTTAGAAGACGGACTTTTATACCTGTAAAGCTTTTAAAATGAGCTTAGAAGATTGAGTTTTAGGAAGAAGTTGATGAGAAGATTTTAGATAAGAACAGACGGGAAAGAAGTTACTGATAAAACTTAGTAGATATAGGCCTATACTTAAAAGCAGTTTGAGAAGCTTGAAGATATAGAAACTAGATGATATATTTGTAGATAAAAATCGGATTCTAAAAAGACTTTTAAATATACTTTGCGATGAAAAAGACAAATTTAAATTTGTATAAACTTTTTGAGTAAGGATGAGACTGGAAAACCAAAAATACTATGATATAGAAAATCTCAACCGGATACACTTAGATCCGGAGTATATGGAAGAGGTGAATGAGAGTAGCAAAAATAAGGGTATGAGAGTTAATCTATATATGCCCATATTTAGAACTCATGCAAGAAAAATATTTTGAAGCTAATAAAGAGAATTTAAAAATGCCGATTTTTGATGCTTTTATACTTAGGAATATAGAAGAGTTAGGATATTTGAATAATAGTTTTGAAGAGAAGAAATTTAATTATATCTTTGATTATACTATTTATGGTATGAATTGATTTCTCAAGCTTTACTAGAGGATTTAGTGCAGATAGGCAAACTCTGCCTGTAGAACTTAATTTATCAGAATTATCAAATTGTATACAGAAAAGATGAGGAACTTATAGTATGGTCGTTTACCTATGATGGTAACTGCAGGCTGTCTTAGAAAAATATATTATCTTGTGATAAAAATCCAGTCTATTATATCTAAAGATAGAATGGGCAAAAGGATATGCGGTAAAAACAGATGTAAATTTTGTTATAATACTATATTAAATTCTCAGCTCTTTCGGTTATAGGTATAGGTGAATCTATTAAAGACTTGACGCAAAGGCCTTGAGATTAATCAAGTTTACTACAGAGAACGAAAAAGAGATTAAGAAAATATTAAAAGTATATATAAATTATTTTTATAAATGAGGAAGAGGCGAAGAACCGTGGAAAAAGTTCACTAGAGGACATTTTTAAAAGAGGTATTGAATAACTTGCAAAACCGAGTGTATATATATATATACTTAAGCGTGCTAGCTTTATTTACGCAACCGGAGGTTAAAATGATAGAGGCGACAAGCTGTGGTGTGGTTATATTTAGAGGCAGGTTTTTACTTCTGTATAAGAATTATAGAAACAGATATGAAGGTTGGGTTTACCTAAGGGAACAGTGGGAAGAGGGTGAAACTCATGAGATAACTGCTCTTCGTGAAGTAAAAGAAGAGTCTGGTGTATCTGCTAAGATAGTTAATTATATAGGTAAGAGTCAATATACCTTAGTACACATACTGATATAGTAGAAAAAGATGTACATTGGTATCTGATGATGTCCGATAGTTACTACCAAAGCCACAAAAAGAAGAATACTTTTGATAGACTCAGGATATTATGAGTATCATGAGGCTTATCATTTGTTAAAATTTGCAAATGATGATGTTACAAAGAGCTATGAAAGTATCAGAATTGAAGAAAAATGGTAAATGGTACTTATAGACTTTGGAGGTATAAATGAATATTATAGCAACAGTTGATAAAAAGCTGGGGGCATAGGCAAGGAGGAAACTCCCTTGTTTCTATTCCCAACGAAAAAGTTACTTAGAGAAGAAACTATGGGAAAAGTCATAGTAATGGGCAGAAAAACATTTGAAAAGTTGAATGGTGGTCAAGCTTTTATATGGTAGAATCAATATAGTATTTTCAAAAATGAGAATTTTAAGCCTCAAAAATGTTGTGGATAGTTAGCAATTTTGAGGAATGTTTAGCTTATTTTTCTAATAATATTAAAAAAGATATATTTGATTAGGCGGAAAAAGTATATATGAGTTATTTTTACCATATATAGTGTAGCACATAACTTTTGTAGACTGTAATGAAGCAGATGATTTATAGAAAAATCTTGATAAGCATAAAAGACTGGAAAACTTATCCTGAAACAGAAGAAGAAACTTATTTTAATTTATCATATAATTTCAAACTCCTACCCAAAATACTAGGAAATAGTATAAAATAAATGATAAATTTTTGTCGTAGTTGTTGAAAAATACAAAAATATGTTAGAAACATAGCTTTGATGAAATATAGAAATTAGTAACTACAAAATATTAAGATACTATGCTTAGTCTTAATATTTATTTTAAACCATGAAAAACCTATGTTTAAAATTGTCAAAAAGAAAATTGGTAGAGAATATTTATCTATTTTAATGCCAAGCTGAAAGGGTAGCATGTTATCCAAGGAGTTTGTAATAGTAAAGGTTTCAGAAAAAGGTGAGCGCATACCTCAACTATTTGCGATTATAATAGAGAAGAAGGTTGGGTTACCAGAAGGTTCCAAACTATGGTGCCGGTACTCTAGCTATGGCAGAATTTAACGAGGCAGTTCTTTTATGGACTTCGTTGGACCACTAGGAAATCCAAGTGAACTTATTCATGAGAGTAAAGAAGAATTACAAAATAAGAGAACCTTTTGTAGCAGGTGGTTTAAAAAGGTCCCTAAGCTTTATCCACAGCTAAATGGTTACATGAACAAGGAGTAAAAAGGCTGACGTAATAGCTGGTAAAGCTAAACAAAAGATTTGTAATACTTGAAGATGAGATGAGAGCGGTAGCAGGAGATTTATATATAACTACTGATGATGGCTCTTATGAGCATAAAGGCCTTGTTACAGACGCTATTAAGGATTTAGTATTAAATCAAGGTAGACAATATGATCTTTGTGTAGTTATAGGACCTATGATAATGATGAAATTTGCTTGTCTTGTAACAAAAAGATTTAAATATTAAGACTATTGCAAGTATGAACCCTATAATGGTTGACTGGTACAGGTATGTGTGGTGCTTGTAGACCCACGTAGGAGATGAGGTTAAATTTGCTTGTGTTGACGGACCTGAGTTTGATGGACATTTAGTAAATTTTGATGAGGCTATGAAGCGTCAACAAACATATAAAACTGCAGAAGGTAGAAAAATGCTTAAAGCTATAGAAGGAGACACTCATCATGGTGGCTGCGGAGTTTGTGGAGGTAATGACTAATGGACGTATGGAAAAAAGTACCGATAAGTGAGCAAGAACCTTTAGTTAGAGCGAAAAACTTTGAGGAGGTTTGCTTAAGATATACTATGGAAGAGGCAAAGGAAGAAGCTACACGTTGCCTTAATTGTAAAAATGCAAAATGTATTAAAGGTTGTCCTGTTTCAATAAATATACCTGCTTTCATTCAACAAATTATAGCAGGAGATATGGAGAAAGCTTCTGAAATTATAGCAGAGTCATCTGCATTACCTGCAGTTTGTGGTCGTGTATGTCCACAAGAAACACAATGTGAAGGTGTTTGTATACGTGGTATAAAAGGAGAAGCGGTTTCTATAGGTAAATTGGAAAGATTTGTTGCCGATTATGCGAGAGAAAACGGTATAGCTCCAAAGGTAACTGCAGAAAAACAAAACAAAGCTGTTGCAGTTATAGGTGCAGGTCCTGCAGGTCTTACTTGTGCAGGAGATTTGGCTAAAACTTGGTTATGATGTTACTATCTTTGAAGCACTTCATGAGCCGGGTGGAGTTTTAATGTATGGTATACCTGAGTTCAGATTACCAAAAGAGGAAGTAGTTATTCCTGAAATAGAAAATGTTAAAAAATTAGGTGTTAGAATAGAAACTGACGTTATCGTAGGTAAATCAGTAACTATAGATGAACTTTTAGATGATGAAGGATTTAGTGCTGTATTCATAGGTAGCGGTGCCGGATTACCACAATTTATGGGTATACCGGGAGAGCAAGCTAATGGTGTATTTTCAGCAAATGAGTTCTTAACAAGATCAAATCTTATGAAAGCATATAGAGATGATTATGATACACCTATAACAAAAGGTGTATAGTTTGTGTTGTTGGTGGTGGTAATGTTGCTATGGATGCTGCCAGAACTGCACTTAGACTCGGTTCAGAAGTACATGTTATTTATAGAAGATCTGAGCAAGAACTTCCTGCAAGAGCTGGAAGAAGTTCATCATGCTAAAGAAGAAGGTATTATCTTTGATGTACTTACTAATCCTACAGAGATTATTGCAGATGCTGATGGTTGGGTTAAAGGAATTAGAGTTGTAAAGATGGAACTTGGTGAGGCAGATGAGTCAGGCAGAAGAAGACCTGTTCCTGTTGCCGGTAGTGAGTATGTAATAGATTGTAATACAGTTATTATGTCTTTAGGTACTTCTCCAAACCCACTTATTTCTAATACAACTAAGGGACTTGATATAAATCAGAGAAGATGTATAGTTGCAGAAGAAACTACAGGTCAAACTTCTAGAGAGGGAGTTTTTGCCGGTGGTGATGCTGTTACCGGTGCGGCTACAGTTATCTTGGCTATGGAAGCCGGAAAAGCCGGTGCAAAAGGTATACATGAATATTTAAGTAATAAATAAGGCTCTTTGTCAAGGGTTGGGGTAATTATTTTTTTGTGAGTATAAGACTTGGTCTTATACTCACTTTTAACAGAGAAGAAAAATACGGTTTCTAAAGTTCTTAAAGTTTCTATAACCGTAAGCATTTCTTTTTATGACTTTAATCTTATTATTGGTTCCTTCAGTAAAGCCATACTATAAGGACAATCGAATGAATTTAATATATATATGATAGCAAGTGTAAAGTAAGGCTTGCATTAAACTCCAGCAAGTCCACTAACACTTGCAGACAGTACCTTTTTAACCTAGGTATAGCTTCATTTTTACTTTTAGATGCCATAAAATATAAAAAGTTCTTTTAAATAGAGGCAGAAGCTAGGTCAGAAGAAAACTAATCATTACATCTACAGAACATCAAGATTATCATTAGATAATCATTTCATAAAGTGCAGCAGTAATTTCGGCTTCTTTTAAAAATATTTCCTTCTAGAAGGATGCATTTTCACTTTTCCTTTTTCGTACATTTTCTAAAAGCCCATGTAATATATCTAACATGAAATCTATCAACTATGTGCCTGTTCTAAAGTTTTTAAATAGTCTATAAGACTAAAGCACTAGACCTTGAAGAATATCTACAAGCTTATGTTTTTTAATATCAGTAAGTATAGCTTGGAATTTCTGTCCACCACAATTACCTTTAAATTCATCAATAGATAGCACTTCAGGAAGAGATTTAGGCTTAGAATGGTCTATATCTTTCATCTCTTCTACTAAAAGATGGAGATATTTTTAATAATCTTGCAGTGAAGCTAATACTAAGAGTTTCACAAAGCATAGCAAGGGAATAAAAAGCAAGTCTAAGAGTGGTGCGAAAATACTTCCCGGAGAAAGGGAAATCCTCATAAAAACGTTTATTACAGCAAGAACAACGATAACGACGTTTTCTATAATGGTGATAGTATGCTTTATCGGATATAGGGATATCTCTATAATAGAATTTCTATAAGTAAGGTTATTTATACACTATATATACCTTTTGATATAAAATATTCTTAATAAATATTATATTATATTGAGTTCATAATCGTGAAATTTGAAAAAGTGTCCTGATTCCAAAACTAAGGATATAGGGCAAGAATACAATATCATACAGACATAAAGAAATTGTTCTTGACAACTGAATGAGCGGTCTGTAAGGATATGTATCTATGAGTAGGGCGATGACTTTGAGTATCAGAAAAGAGCCTGCTAAGTAGAACGAAACGTCACTGTGAGATCTCAGGGACAGGAACTATATCAGGTGTAGCCGACAAAAAGTTAGAAGTGGTTAATGTGAATTATTGAAAAATAAGAAATATTATGGTAAACTTTTCTTAACCAAATGTAATGTAGTAATATTCGGTAGGTGATATTATAGTGATATATTAAAGGTATTAAAAATTGAATTAAAAACAAAAATGGGAAGAGTTCTATTGGTATTAATACAACTTATACTGTGTGCGTAACCACTGGATACCTATATTAAGCGGTAATTTTTGAATTCCATTAATAAGTGAAGAAGAAAAACGGTATTATCAAACATTCGGGGCTAATAATTATAATAGGAACTTTGGGGACTGTATTAGCGTATCTATAAGGAAATCGCCAGTGTAAAAAGCACAATGTATCGTTTCAAAATTAAATAAGTATGTGATAGATTATACACATACCAATAGAAAAATTTGAAGAGGATAATCCGATATTTGGAAAACCAAAGTGTCAGACAGATAAGATTAGCAGGTAGGCGGTCTTTGATAATATTTTATTAGCCATTGTCAATGGTTTGCAGTTGTTGTTGATATTTATAACAATTGTGAAATTATGAAAATAACAGTTTTGTATATAATACTGTTATGTATTTTTGCTATGCAAGAGTATACGAGATTGTTTTTAAAAGAGCTTGTATGTATGGAAAAGATACAAAGAAGAGCAGAATATATTTTTAATTCAATGATAAAATTATGAGCTGCTAGAGAAATAAGAGCCTCACCTGTTATACGAAAATATATCTCAAAACTGGTGAAAAGCTATAGACAGTTTTTCGATAGTTATTTAAATATGACAAAAGTATCGGCATTATTTATGTCTTGGATTCTCTGTTATTTAATCTTTTCAAGCAATAATTTTTCTGTATGGTGGGTCTTGTGTATAGATGGAAATCTTCATTGGGAATTTAGCATAATGAGTATTTTCTTTCTAGTACACAGCAAATAATTAAGTATCAATGGGGAAAAGAACATCAAGAATATAAAGTTTCTGTTGATAGGATGAACCAACTGTGCTGATTGAACAGAGAAGAAAATGGAAACAGTTAGTATTGATAAAAACTCGATAAAATTCAGATAAAAACTAGAGGGAAGTATAGATAGAGAAATGGAATATGTGGTAAGAGGAGCGAATGGTTCCGAAAACAACACTTATATATAGATAACAGGTTTATTGTATAGTGAGGATACAGTTAAAAATAAAATGATACACTATAGTATAGATATTTATGCACTTAGAAGAAAAGTTGATATTATGTTACAAAAATGAGAGGCTACCCAATACTCAGTGTTGAGGGTTATTTAAATCTAAATTTTGAATTTGTGAAACATATTATGAATAAGTTTTTGTTTTTTGATAAAACTTATTTGTTTAAAAAGATATATGGCACAAAAATATTTTAGAAATGTCTGATGGAGAAAAGACAATTTGTCGTCTATATAAAGACTATAATGGGTAAAATGAGACACTAATTTTGACGAACCGAAGTCTGAGATATGAGAGAATCTATAAATCTGCCGTATGCGAGTTTAAATATGTTGAATATGAGAAGAAGGTTATCTTATTAACGACATAACAAGCAATTATATGAAATGGCAGACAGTATAATTGATTGTTGAGTTATAATTATATTGAGGTATTTAACTATGTCGGTAAAAGCTAATCATGAAAAACCAAGTATTCAAAGAGAGAGAAACCTAGAGGTGTGTTGGTTGTTCCTACTGTAGTAGCACTAGCTCCAAATGTTGGTGTCGCAGCAAATGCAATATTAGTTGCTAATGCGTATAGTACTGCTAATGTACTACTAGAAGCCATGTTATAGTAGTGCAAATTATAATATAGGAGCTAACTGGAGTTATCATAAATAATTTTTAGAGGAGGGAAGTTTGATGGAGTTAGCATTTGATAATTATTTTAAAAGTGAATATTCTATGCTTAGCAAACTTACAGGACCGATAATGATATCGTTAGATATTACACAAAAATGTAATTTAAAATGTGTGCATTGCTTTCACATAGTGAGTAGTGATCGGATGAGTTAAGGATAAAGAGATAATAGATGCTTGCTAATCAAATTGCAGAACTCCACCCACATAATGTCTGCCTATGTGGGGAGAAACCTGTGTCGAGAAAAACATTTTGATATAATAGATAATGTTAAGAGTGAATGTAACTCAAAATAAAATAGGCGTATCTAATGGTATAAATGGACTTTGAAACCGCTAAAAGATTAGTGGATTCTGGCGTTTCTCATATACAAATTAGTTTAGATGGGAAAGATTGCTGTCAACATGATACATTTCGTGGTGTTAAAGGGATCTTTGATAGAGCTGTTAATGCAATTAAAAACGTTAAAATGTGGAATTAATAGACTAGCAGTATCACTGGTGCCTCAATAAATTAAAATTATAAAACTATTGATGAATACATAGATTTATGTTACGAGTTAGAGATTAACGATGTAAGAATGATGCCTTCTACACATCAGGAAGAGGTAGTAGTAAGGAAGAAAATTATTGTTAAACATATAGAGTATTTTTTATCTTATTGAAAAAGTGAAAATCTAAAAAGAGAGAGTATGCAACATAATGAATGTTGAGTGGGGTGATCCGTTAGACCATATGAGGAGAATGCCATTTAATGCGGAATATGGGTTATAAACCTATTGTATGGAAGCAAACTGAATGGAGATATTACGGTTACAACATACTCACCAATAGTAGTAGGAAATTGTAGGAAACACACCTTAAAAACTATTGGGATAATGGTTATGATTTAATTTGGAAAAACAAAGAAGTTGTTACAACATATAGATAAAATTCAATGTATATATGATTTAGAAGATTTTGAGCCAGCACCATATTCTGGAGAAAAAGATAGGTATTTGATATTGTTGATGGTATCAAACCACAAACTTTGTACAGATAGTACAGGAGGATGACTTATTTATGAAATTTAGGATTAATAAAAATGATTTTAAAATAAGAGATGAACAAGACGGGACATTGTCACTGATGATATTATCTACGAGTCAATTAATCTATTTGAATACAACTGCTGATTAGTTAATACAACAGGATGGCACAGTTGATTTTCGAAGATGAAACAATTAAAATTTGATGGTGTTGAAGAGGTGGAGTTACTGTAGTGACTCATCAAGATTTGATATCATCAGCTTGAAGCCTGGAATTATAGAAATTATTGAACAAGAACAGTTGTCTGAAATGGGTGTATGTTGGTGGGGAAAAAGAGTATAGAGAAGTATCTAAGTTTATACTTGAAAATGGAAATAATAAATTTAATTTAATTGATATAACCTATCCGGATAATGAGTAGTTTGCCAAATTTAAGAGCGAGACAGTTTAATGGAGAAGAGTTTAATATAATAAAAATTGAAGGATGGTAAAATAATTGCTGATGTAATTTTAGCAGTTGCCCATTTATCACAGGAATCTGCTGTTGTCTTTTCAGTAATTGTTATGGATAAAAGTACAGAAGAAGATAATGGGGAAATATCATAAAAGAATTACTAGAGTATTCGAGTGTTATTTGTCGATAAGTATAACAAAATTAGGTTTTACTATACTGATGAAAACAGGATTATATTCTAAATATATTACAAAAATATTAGTTCTCACGTGTACATTAGAAATTTGTGATATAGATTTAACTCTGTATGACAAAATGATATAGAGGAGGTGCATGCCGATACGCATAGATGAGAAATAGTTAAAAATCTTAATGATATTCTTGAAAAATAGATTATATATATATATTGAAAACATTAGAGGTATATGGGATTTTACAGATCTGTGGTTTGACTTTGATAGATATGTTATCTGTTCTAGAATATTTAAAAATTCCAAATCAAGCTAGTATAAAATTATTGTATATGGGGATTCGCAAAATTTATCTGAGTTGAGCAAAGAACTTGGAAAAAGAAATTATAGATATTATGACTTTGAAAGTGGATTTGAATTACGACGAGGGCTTTATAAAAACTAATAATCTGATAGTTTTAGCTATCAAGGAATTAAGATTCTGACAGAAATCAACTCGCATTTCAATACATGTACAAACAGAAATACAAAATGTCGTTAAGTATTGGCATGGATACGTTTAAGATTAGCAGAAAATATTCAATTTAAAAAGGAATAGCACTGTTTTAGATTTATGTAGTGGAACAGGAATTCAAGGATTGCATAGCTGCTAGATCTAAGCTAAAAAGTAGCGTTTCTGTTGAAATTAATCCGTTGCGTGTGAATCGTAACTCAAGTTTAATGTAGCTTTAAATGAATTGGAATGATCAATTGATGTTGTAGATTAGAGACGGTATGTACAGTGCAACAAAAGCCAGCGAAAAGTTTGATTTCACTGGTGCGAATCCGCCTTTTATCTGCGATGACAGATGACGAGAGTACCCAATATGTGGTACTGGAGGAGGCGATGGTCAGCACATTAAAGCGGATAGTTGAACACTGGACAGACACCCACATGGTGGCAGTCTATCATCTCAGTGCCTCAGGATGCAAAGCGTGTATAACAATGAGTTCCTAGAAGAGTATTCTCAAAAATTTAAATATAGAGTGAACTGCGTAATTAAAGAGAGGATACCATATGAATTTCAATTAGAGCTACTGACAGAATTAACAAGCAAATTCAATAAAATTTTGACGAGCTAGATTTAAAAGTAAGATGAAAAGATACATATAATTCAATGGGCCATAGCATATCTTTATATACGCTTTTTATATAAATTTTCAAAGTCAGCAGGTGTTGATACAGGAGTTTGTATTTAAATCAAATCTAACCAATGGGATTTGGAGCAGCAAAAGTGAGTGGTACACCGTTAGTATAATGAAAGATAAGAGTAGTTTTGAGCTAAACTTGAATGATAATAGGGTGGATTTATTGATTCTGAGGCAAAAGATATACATAGCTTTCGCCATTGAAAGGATATAAAGTTGCAGAGATTGCAGATGAATTGTATGATAAGTAAGCAAAATGATAAAAATATTTGAAATATAAGAAAGCAGCGTCTCACTTTGTTCAATATTGACACATGTAGTAAATTAGAACAATTAGGAGTACTGTGACAGTTGGAGGCGATTTAGCATGAAATATATGGTCGGGATTATATTATACCTATTCTACGATTATCAACCTCCATGGTGGAGAAGCCAATAGTGGTAGCTTAACAGGTATTCAGGAATGAGGACTTTTTGTCAATGAAAACGAAGAAAACTGGAAGAAAGCTAATTAGGTGTGGAAAATATTATTTTTAGAGTAGGGAGAGTTTTATTTATTTTGGTAAGACAGCTACGCAAACCAGTTCCTATGGAAATGGAATTTCTGATTACTACATCTATTTGTATTGTTAGTATGATTAGTCTTAACGGTGTTTGTAAATACTAAGACGTTAAAGTAAGGGTAGTTTTATATTAAATGTGATCACTGATGGGGACAATTAATAGGATTTTGTATTAAAGCATTATATGGAAGGTGATGATTAAACCGTGAGGAAACAAAATTGATATAGAAAACTACTAGGGTTAATCACAACATCGGTTGGGAGGTAGGAGTTTCCAGAGTAGACATTGAAAATAGAAACCGGTAAAGTTATTCCGAGCTTTGAACCAGCCAAATGATATATCTGTGGCTAACTAGGCGTGTGTATTTATAAAACATTTGATTTGATGGGAAAGAAACTTATTGCCATAAAGATCGTGACTGGATTATTTTGGGCTCTTTATGTCAAGGGTTGGGTAATTATGTGAGTACAAGACTTGGCTTGTACTCACTTTTTAACTTTAATTCATCTAAAACCATACCTATAAAATACATTAAGTATAGGTACGTAGCATACCTTTGAGAGTAGAAAGCTTTATTATTTTAATAAAATTTCTAAATCAATATTATAATATTGATTTAGTAAGTCTGTGATTGTGCGCATTCTTTGTAAAGTTTCATTTCTATGGACTTTGCAACCTGTGTTGCAAAACAAGCAGAGCAAATAAGATAAGACCTGGAACATCACCCAAATAGAAAGTAGAATACTAACAATATATATTTAACTTACCGGAAGTGTCTTTTGAAATCTTAACAAAGCTAAGAGCAAATATAGCTAAAAATATACTAAGTGGTAAGTTCCGCCCATATTCAAAAAGTAAGGTAGATATGGCTGACAACATAGATCAATCCCATTCTTGACCAAAACCTAGTTTTTGATATCAGTCTCACTATCAGTGAGCTTTATGGAAATTTCTGTCATAGTATAAAACTCCTTGATAATCTATCGTATTGTCGCATGAATATAAATTAAAGTTCATATACTATTAGCTTGCAATTCCAGAACAAGTGATTTGATAAAACTAACAAAAAGAAGATTGAAAGGAAAGAGATATGGATATTGTTAAGGTTTTAGTGAAGCGAGTTAAATATAAAAGAAAGTCAAGCAGAAGCAACTATTAAACTTATAGACGAAGGCAACACAATACCATTTATAGCCAGATATAGAAAAGAAGCAACAGGTCTCATTGAGCGATGACAGCACTTAGAAGTTTAGACGAAAGACTTAGATATCTAAGAAATGGATGAGAGAGAACAGGTTTTAGCCGCCATCCGGAACACAGGTGCATGACTCAAGGAACTTGAAGAAAGTCTTAGGCTACAGGACTTTAGTTGAAATAGACGCGAGTATAGACCCATAGACCTAAAAAGAACAAAAGCAATGATAGCAAGAGAAAAAGGTTTAGAGCCGCTTTGCAGAGATGATTTTATCAGGTGATTTTACTGAAAGCTTGAGAAAGTCTCTGCAAAATCTTATATAAGTGAAGAGGCAGAAAATGAAAAGATAGCTTTTAGAAGGTGCGAATGATATAATTGCAGAAAAGTATCGGAAGAAGCTGCTTATAGAACTAAGCTAAGAAATGAAATATCTGGAAAAGGGACTCGAGGAAACTGCAGCTAGCTGATGAAGAAGCCAAACTGCAGTATGAAAATTATTATTCTTTACGAGGAGCAAATAGATATTACCACATACAGAATTTTTAGGGCTATAAATAGGGGAGAAAAGGAAAAATTTATGTAGTGTTAAAATTGCAGGTCCTGAAAACTGAGTTATTAGAACACGAGATAAGCAAGTTATAAAAATAAGAACTCTTATCAGAAGAGTTTTCTAAAAAGCTATAGATGATGCTTTATAAAAGACTGATGTCCGCTATAGAAAAGAGAGAAATAAGAAATGAATTAAGTGAAAAAGCACAAGAAGCCTCTATAAAAAGCTCTCTCTAAAAATTTAGAGTAATTATTGTTGCAGCCACCTATTAAGGGAAAAGTTGTGCTTGGCTGATCCGGCTAGAACAGGTTGCAAACGCAGAAGTTAGATGAGTTTGGCAAGGTATTAGATACTACAGTAGTTTATCCTACAGAACCCAGTAAAAGCAAGTGAAGGAAACTAAAGAGAACTATTAAGAAAACTTGTTGAAAATATATACAGTTAATCTTAGTATCTTTGGGAAAATGGAGACAGCCAGTAGAGAGTCTCAGTGAGCATAGGTAGACTTATTAAAAGAATTAAAAAGAGATATATCTTATGTATTAGTTAATGAGGCAGGTGCCAGTGTATATTCTGCCAGTGAACGCAAGCAAAGAATTTCCCAATTTTGATGTAGGCCGAGGTCGGCTACCAGGCATGGCAAGACGTTTGCAAGATCCGCTTGCCGAATTGGTTAAAATAGATCTCTCAGAGTATAGGCGTGCAGGTCATCATATCAGCATGATATGAACCAGACTGAGTGAAACGCTAGGTGCAGTTGTAGAAGATAGTGTGAACAAGGTGCAGGTGTAGACCCAACATACGATCTTTCGTCATTAGAATATATTTCAGGTATAACAAGACCTCAGCCAAAAATATATATTAGAGTATAGAGAAACAAATGGTAGTGCTATACCAGCAGAAAAGAGCTTTTTAAAGATTCCAGTTAGGACCCACGACGGAACATACGCAGGCTTTTATGCGCATAAGAGGCGGAAAAGATAGTTTTAGATGCACAAGCGTAACATCCTGGAAAGCGGTAAAGCAAGCAAGGAAATACTTACTTGATTTAGATATAAGGAATTAGGCGGTATCAAAGGTATTTCTAAAAAGTAGTAGATTATGATAAAATTAGCAGCTGAAATAGGTACAGGTGTAAAAGTTTAAGGATATAATTAAAGAATTAGGAAAAGCCTGCGGTACTAGATCTCGCAGAGAGGAGTTGCCCGCTCTAAAGTGCTTAGAAGTGACGTCTTAGGATATAAGATTTAAAAGAGGGCATGATACTAAAGGAAACGTAAGAAAACGTTATAGATCTGAGCTTTTGTAGAGAGAGGTCTACACCAAGATGCTCTGGTTCATATTTCAAAATCCTTTCGTCATTTATAAAACATCCTTTAGAAGTTTTAAGTGTAGGTGATGTACTGAATTTAAGGTACTGTAAGTATAGATTTAGATATAGAGGCCTCACGTGAATATTTGAATAGAGGAGAAAAATATGATGACAGAGTATTAAAATACGATGACAAATTGGATTAAAAATGATATTTGTATCATGTAGTGCATAGAGCTTTCTATTTGGGTGTTTTTAATCTTTTATTTACTATGGTCTGCAGTATATTTTGATAAACCATGGTCTGGAACTTTAGTCTTAGTAGGGTACTTCTGTGTTTTAGTCTGTCTCTAATGTTTTCGGTTATACAGTGGGTTATACTTTATCTGTAAAGCCACTAAACAAGCTAGTACCGATACACACACAGGGATTTGTATTAGAATTATCAAAGGAAGAAATATTAGCGAAGCCAAGATGGAAATACGTTAAATGTAGTCGTAAAGGAAGTGTTATAAGACTATGATTAGAAAAAGTGATGAGTTATATATTTTGTCTCATCTCTAGGGTTATCTGATAACTCAATAGATACTTAGGCGATAAGCAAGGGAAGAACTTGAAAATTTATTGGAAAGAAAAGACATCGAGTAACAAAAGATTTTAAATAGAGGTAGAAATGAAAAATTATGAATCATTTTCTGAAAAATGACACTTTTGAAATAGCTAAAAATATAGCAAAAAGAACTAGGGCAGCATAGTTTGTCTTGATGGAGAGCTTGAGTGGGAAAACTATATTGGGTGCAAAAGGATTTGGCAAAAGGTCTTGATATAGAAGATGATATAACCAGTCATCTTTTTACTTTTAGTTCAAAGTTATGAAAGTTTAGATAATGTTTTACATCACTTTTGATGTGGGTATAGAATAAGTGATGAAAGTGAAATGATCGAGATAGGATATGGAGGAGTATTTTCGGATGCTATTTGTCTTATAGAATGGTCATCTCTTATACCTGATTTAATACCTGAAAATGTTATTCACACAAGCATAGAAAAGATATGGAAAAGTTTCTGATTATAGAAATATAAATATAGAAGGTATTTAAATGAGGATTTTAGGTATAGAAAGTTCATCATTAGTAGCATGTAGCTATATTGGATGATGATATAATAACAGCAGAATTTACTATAAATCATAAATTGACACATCTGCCAAACTTTATCATGCCTATGCTATCAACATACCAAAGAGATATTAAATATAGATATGAATAGTATAGTAGATGCACAGCTGTAAAAGCGGTGGTCCGGATCTCACTTTACAGGTCTTTCAGAATAGGTGTAGCAACCGGCAAAAGTGAATAAGTCATTATAAATAAAAGCTTGTAAATGGGCCCACTTAGATGCTCCTGTGCATACAATTTCTTGATGATACGATCAGCTCATTGTCTCCCATAATGGATGCTAGAAGGGCTCAAGTCTCATACAGGAAACGTATATAGAAATACAAATTTGAGATTGTTAAAAGTGGAAGAGTTTATTTCTATAGAAGATTTAATTAATGAATTAAATGGAATTTGGGAGAAAGGATGTGATTAGGTAGATGCTGTTCGGGTTCATATAGGAAATTATAGAAAAGAATTAAAGCAAAATTTAGTTTTGCAAACTGCAAAATATGACTAGACAGAGAGCGGCCAGTGTTGCTTTTGCTTAAAGAGTATAGAAGGTAAAAGTACGACTCTAAAAGATTTTGAGATAGAATATTCAGAAAAAGTCAAGCAGAAAGAGAAAGAGAATTATTAGAGAAACATTAGAATGAAAGATGACTTTTATTAGATATATATTAAATATAGAGAAAGAGTGTTTTAGTGATGCTTGGTCTAAAGATAATATTGAACTTATGTTAAACTCAGAAATTTGATAAAATTTCTAACTATAGATAAATCAGCATATATAAATTATAGAATTATGCAGAAGCTAGAGCTTATATGATAGTTGTGATAGTAGGAATAAGTCTTATGCAAGCACTTTAATGTTTAAGATGATAGAAGATTTAAAAGTTGAGAACATTAAAAGATGCTTATTGAAGTAAGAGAATCTGAATAATGGCGGTATCTTTGTATAGGAAAAATATGACTTTAAGATTATAGGAAAAAGAAAAGAATATTACACAAATCCTATAGAAGATGCATTTATTATGCAATTAGAAATTTAGAAAGGATAGAGGATGTTAGATATTTGTTTGCTAGGTACCGGTTGAATGATGCCTTTACCATATAGGTATTTGACCAGTATGATGGCAAGATGTGAAGGTAGTAATCTACTTATAGATTGTGGAGAAGGAACTCAAGTCGCAATAAAGAAAAAATCTTGGAGTCCTAAGCCTATAGATGTTATTTTATTTACGCATTTTCATGCGGATCATATAAGTGGTTTGCCGGGGCTGTTGCTTACCATAGGAAATGCGGAAAGGAGAGAACCTATACTTATGATAGGTCCGAAAGGTTTAGAGAGAGTTGTATCAGCACTTAGAGTCATAGCTCCTGAACTACCATTTGAGATAAAGTTTTATGAACTAAAAGAAGCTAAGGAAAGTATAAAAGTAGGTCCATATAGGATAGAGGCTTTTAAAGTAAATCATAATGTATTATGTTATGGTTATAGCATAAATATAGACAGGAAGGGGAAGTTTGACGCAATAAAAGCAAAGGAATTAGATATTCCTGTAAAATTTTGGTCTAAATTACAGGCAGGAGAGGTAATATCTTATGAAGATAAAACTTTCACTCCTGATATGGTTATGGGGGAAGCCGAAAAGGTTTAAAGGTAACTTATTGTACAGATACAAGACCTGTAAAAAGCTATATCAGAAGAAGCGAAAAGAAAGTGATTTATTTATTTGCGAAGGTATGTATGGAGGAGAAGATAAGCTTTATAAAAGCAAAAGAGTATAAGCATATGACTATGTATGAGGCTGCAAATTTAGCAAAAGAAGCAAATGTAAAAAATATGTGGTTAACGCATTATAGTCCATCATTAAATAGACCTGAAGAATATATGGACAAGGTAAGAGATATTTTTCCACGGGCCAAGGCGGCACTTGACGGTTGGAGTTTAGAGTTGGGGTTTGAAAATGAATAAAGATATAAATGTACTTGCTATTGAAAGCTCTTGTGATGAAACAGCTGCAGCAGTAGTAAAAATGGTAGAGAAGTATTATCTAATATAATATCTTCTCAAATAGATTTACATACTTTGTATGGTGGAGTTGTTCCTGAAATAGCTTCAAGAAAACATATTGAAAATATAGATATAGTCATAGAAAGTGCTTTAAAAAGAAGCAGGAAAAAGTCTTGCCGATATAGATGTTATAGCAGTAACCTATGGACCCGGTCTTGTGGGAGCTTTACTTGTAGGAGTTGCACAGGCTAAGGCTTTAGCTTTTGCAAGCAATAAACCTTTGATAGGTGTACATCATATTAAGGGTCATGTAGCTGCAAATTTTATAGAACATAAGGATCTTGAACCGCCATTTATTTGTCTTATTGTTTCGTGGACATACAAATCTGGTTGTAGTAAAGGATTATAATAAATTTGAAATTATAGGAAAGACTAGAGATGATGCAGCGGGTGAGGCTTTTGATAAGGTGGCTAGGAGTGTAGGACTTGGATATCCGGGTGGACCAAAGATAGATAAGAAGGCAAAAGAGGGCAACCCTAATGCTATTTCTTTTCCTAAAGCAAAAGTGAATGATAATAAATATGATTTCAGTTTTTCCGGTATAAAAAGTGCTGTATTAAATTATCAGAATCAAGCCAGTATGAAAGGTGAAGAAATAAATGTAGCCGATATGGTTGCGAGCTTCCAGAAATCTGTTGTAGATGTACTTGTGGAACATACTATAATGGCTGCTAAGGAATATGGATTTAAGACTGTAGCCATAGCAGGTGGAGTTGCAGCTAATTCTTGTCTTAGAGAGAGAATGAAAAGAGAATGTGAAAAAAACGGTTTCAGGCTTTGTTATCCATCTTTAGTATATTGCACAGATAATGCTGCTATGATAGGTGCTGCGGCTTATTTTGATTATATAAATGGAAAAAAAGAGATACATGGGACTTAAATGCCGTACCTAGTTTGAAGTTGGAATAGAAATATAAGAGGGTGAGAATGTGATATACTTCACAATCTCGCCCTTTTTGATTAGTTTTTATATTCCTGTATTATATAAAGTTATGAAAAATCTTCAAAACCTATAAGTATTAATATTACTCCACCAAGTATTTCAGATTTTGATTTAAGTTTATATCCGAAATATTTACCTATACCTACACCGGTGAATGATATTACAAAAGTACAAAGTCCTATAAATAGGATAGCGTAAAAGATATTTACAGACAAAAATGCAAAAGTAACTCCTATAGTTAGAGCATCTATGCTGGTTGCAATAGCCAGACTGAGCATAATTTTAAAAGCTATACTTGAATTTGCGTTTGTATCGTAAGCTTCTTTTTTCTCTAAGCATACCTATACCTATGTAGCCTAACAGTACAAGAGCAATCCAGTGATCCAGACTTTTAACTAAAGAGCTGAAACGTATACCTAGATTATAGCCTCATAAATGGCATAATTCCTTGAAAAAGCCCAAACCAAAGTCCGATGATTATAGCCTTTAATTTATCAAAGTTTGGCATTGCAAGTCCTTTGCATATAGAGACAGCAAAAGCGTCCATGGATAAAGCAATGGCAATTAAAAAAAGTTCAAAGAATGACATAATATTTCTCCTGTACTATGAGCAGGTTTACGAAAGTAAACCCACTCTTTTAAAATAAAGTTTTTGATTTTATAAAATAAATGCATATATGTCAAGATTATAAATGTATTTTATAGAGAGCAATTAAGTATTTTTCTCGCTTGAAGTTTCTTGTCCTCTTCTGATATTCCGGTAGGAATATTTACATAAACTAATATGTACATTAAATAAGCAAGAGCCATACCGCCTCATTACATCTATAATTGAATGCTGTTTTAAAAATACGGTTGATAGGCAACAGATAAGTAAGCATGAGGAGATAATATACTTAGTAATTTATACTTTTGCTAAGTGCTCGCTCTTTCATGGCAATATGTGTTGCTATAGAATTGTATACATGAATACTGGGAAAAACATTAGTATTAGTATCTACTGAATATATTTTGATACTCAAAAAGCTTGCCCAGTTTTTATTTGCATCTATATGCGGTCTGAAATCGGTGCCATTAGAAATAACCAACAAATAAGTAGACAAACACTCATACCGATGGCTATCATAATACAGTATTTGATACTTCTCTCTGTCTTTTTAAAAGAAATAAGACATAGTTACAGCTACATACAGAAACCATAAAAGATAAGGGACTATAAAATATTCATTAATGGAATAAAGTCATCAAAACGACTATGGACTATAAAAATAATTATGACGTACGGTTTTTCCAAACAATTAAAGAACATCATATAAAAGGATATATATACCGTAGCGTGGCTGTATTTCTTGATAAAAGTTTTAATTGTATTAAACATAATAATATATCCTCGAGAAAATAAATTATTAACTAAAGTTACCACTAATAAGGTGATTATAGATAGCAAAACCCAAATAATCAAGTAATAAAAAGAAATATTTAATAAAAATATAAATATTATTCCCTATTGACATAAACATTTGTTTGAGTTTTAATATAAGTAGTTAAAAATTAAGGAGAAATGTATATGTACGATTATTTATGTAGTTGGTGCAGGCTATATGGTTCTTATATTTTGCCTGAAGCAAATAAAAATAGGTAAAAAGTGTTGAATTATAGATAAAAGGGACATATATAGCAGGAAATGTATATTGTGAGAATATAGAAGGTATAAATGTACATAAATATGGAGCACATATATCCATACTAATAGTGATAAGGTTTGGAAGTATGTAAACAAGTTTGCTGAATTTAATAGATTTACAAAATTCACCTATAGCAAAATTATAAGGGAGAGATATACTCATTACCTTTTATATGCTAACTTTCAATAAAATGTGGGGAGTTATAAGCCCTGATGAGTGCAGCCAGATAGAAGAGCAAAGAAAAGGAAGCCGTATAGAAGAAGTAAAATCTTGAAGAGCAGGCTATAAGTTTAGTGGGTAAAGATATATGAAAAAGCTTATAAAGGGTATACAGAGAAAACAATGGGTAGAGAATGAAGACCTACCGCATTTATAATTAAACGATTACCATGTTAGATATACTTATGATAATAATTATTAATGTTAAATATCAAGGTATACCTATTGGTGGATATACAAAAATTAGTAGAAAATATGTTGGAGGAATAGAACTTAGATTAGGAGTAGATTTCCTTGAGAATAGAAGAGCTTGAAAGTACAGCAAAGAAGATAATATTTACAGGGCGATAGATGCTTATTATGATTATAAAGCTTGGAGCTCTAGAATATAGATCAGTACGATTTGAGAATGAAATACTTGATATTGATAACTTCAAGGAAATGCAGCTGTAAATTATACTGATGCCGCTATTCCTTATACCAGAATAATAGAACAAGTGGTTTGAGTTTACAGAAAGTAGCAAAACAGTAATCTCTAAAGAATATAGTTCGGAGTGGAAACTGGAGATGAACCATATTATCCTGTTAATGATGATTCAAAATTATATTCTGAATATAAAAACTGGGTGAAACCACCGAGAAAGTTCATTTTGGTGGTAGACTGGGTGAATATAGGTGCTTATGATATGGATGCGGGTTATAGATGCAGCCATACAAATATTGCGGAGTAGCTGAATCAGTAGGCAGATGGCTCATGAGTATAGCCATTATCCTTGCAGGTGGTAGTGGTAATCGTATGTGTAAAGGAGATATACCAAAACAATTTATGAAAGACTCTGGAAAAGCAGCTGTGTATATTCTCTACAGGCTTTTGAAAAAGTAACATAGATGAAATTATAGTAGTTACAAAAGAAGAATACTTCTTTTCATGACAGAAAAAGTCGAAGTCATGAACACAAACATCTAAGTCAAAGCTATGGCGATTTTCAGTGAAAAGAGAGATATTTTTCCGTATATTCTGCCCAAAAGTGTGAAACACAGATTTTGTATTGTTCCAAGGATAAGCGGACGACCAATCAGTATTGATAACAAACAAGTAATAGAAAATTTATCTCACAGAAGAAGCTATAGATCTCCACTAAAAATTAAAAGACATGATTAGCGCAAGTTGATGAATTGGGCAAAGTTTAAGTCCAGCTTGGATAGAAGTGAGTTTGAGACTCTACACAAACGCCACAAGCATTTGAGTATTTCTATATTGAAAGAAGCTTATGACATACTTTATAAATGATAAAACTTTACAACAGGTATAACAGATGATGCTATGGTAGTAGAAAAGTCTCCTGGAATATGCAAGTGCAACTTGATGGAAGGCGAGTACTCAAACGTAAAACTTACAAACAAAAGAAGATCTTGATATAATTGAAAAACTACATCTAGAGAGTATAATTACAGTAATAATATATATATAGAATCTAATAAGCCTTATATTAGATTTGAATAGCTTATATAATTATTAAGATACTAAATAAATGGAGATATTATGGATAAATCAGATAGAGATTTATAGGATATGCTAAAAAGGAAACCAGGTCAGATGTCGTAGTAATACTGTTCCAAGTAGCCCTAATCAAACTATATTTACAGGCAATTGAAGCTAAAAGAAATTAGAGGATTTAGGTTTTGAAGAAGTAAAATTAAATCCTAAAAATAGCTTTATACAGCAACCATTCCTGCTACAACAGATAGTTCCTACTATAGGTTTTGACAGCCTGCATGTTGATATGGCGGTGATTTTTGAAGCTAGAGGAGTAGAACCGGCCACATACATAAAATTATAATGGAGAAGTGATATTATCTCAGATGAAAGTGAAAATAATATTTCTCACCTAAGGATTTCTGCAAAATTAAAATTATGTAGAAAACACTTATAACAACTAATGGGAAAACTTTACTCGGGTGCCGGATGATAAAGCAGGAGTTGCAGAAATAGTTAGCGCAGGGAGCTTATTTATTAAAGCATAAAAGAGAAGTATGAAAGGTAAGAGTTGTTGGACCTGATGAGGAGATAGCAGAGGCGATCTTTTTTGATGTAAGATTTTGTTTAATGCTTATACTATGGATGGTGGGACCCCTAGGAGAACTGAGTATGAAAGTTTTAATGTTGCAGAAGTTTATTATTAATATAAAAGGAAAAATGTTCATCCCGTAGTGCAAAGATACTATGATAAATTCTATGACTATAGCACATGAAATACAAGCGGCTTATTCCAAAGTATTCTTGTCTCTATATTATTGAGAAAAGAGAGGGTTTTTTCCATCTTTGCAGTATGTTAGAAGGAAATGTAGAAAATACAAAACTGAATATATTATAAGATCATGACAGAAATCTCTTTGAAGAGAAAGAATATATAAGTCGCTTATTGATAGAATGAATGAGACCCTGATGAAAACGTATTACCCTAGAATTAAAATGATGAATATTATAATATGTGGGTGAGATAATAGTTAAGGATTTGTGATGTGTAGACTTGGCGAAAGAGAGGCTACAGCAATTTAGGAATAGAACCCAAGATAACAGCCTATAAGAGGTGGAACTGATGGTTCTAAAATAAGTTTTATGGGGATTGCTCACACCAAATATATTTGCTGGGGTGGAAAATTTCCATGGAAGATGAATTTGCTGTGTAGAACTATGAAAAAGGCAACAGATGTAATTATAGAGATTGCCAAAATTAATACAAGATAAAAAATCCATATTTAGTAGCTGAGCTCTTATTAATTATGATAATCTAAGAGGTAATAAAAATAAAACAAGAAACAATAAATTATAGAAAGAAGGCATGAAAAAGATATTAAAAGAACATAGTTTTAGTTGTATTATTGTAGTACCTTGTTTTAAAGCCAGTAAGCACACAAAACAAGATAAGGAAGTTTTAGTTTGGAAGCAAGAAACAAAAGAAGAAAAGCTGAATAGATATACAGATAATTTTCTTGAGTTTTTGGTACTACAACACAGGTGGTAGGATATGCTGCCAACGAAGAAGAATTTAAAAAAATATCAGACAAAGATGAGCTACAAGATATCATAGATATTAAGGTGATGTATATAATAACGATGAATAAATAATATAAAACTATAAATGATAATGTGTATAGAAGTTGTAAAAAGTGGATAGGAAATTATTGACTTATTAAAATTCTTTCGAAAGATATGGACAGCTAGGACAAATGGTAAGGTGAATATTGCACTCGGATCAGTTCTAAAACCTTGCATGATATGAGAGAAGAGGGTATAGCAAATCCTCAAAAATGCTTTCACCTGACAGACGTAGATTTGAAGAGGCGGCAAAGCATCGCAGATACATCAAACTCGTAATAGATGAGGAGAACAGTCACGGCATATCTTGAGGATAAGGATGATATGCGAGCAGATGTAGGGAGCCGTATAGCAAAAGGTTATTCTACAGGAACAGGCTGCTGCCAAACATATGCAGTGCGTAATATACAAATATTTTACTTTCAGTAGGTGGTAGCCGTATAGGCTATAGGTGATGTACTCAGATGATAGCGAACATACCCCTGAGTTTATGCGCAAAATCCTGATTTGAATTCAGATGATCAGAGTGGTGGTACTGATATTAAAGATAAAAAGTCTTGTAACCAGCGGTATTTATGAGAGATATTATACCGTGGACGGAAAAATTATCATCATATTATGAACCGATACTCTATTTCCGAGCATGACTATTTATCAGTATCAATAGTTACGCGAAAATTCGGTGTAGGAGATGCAATCAGTACAGCGGTTTTTAACTATGGATTTAGAGACAGTATTTATAGAAGACTATGAAGGTGTAGAAGCCATGTGGATATTACCTGATATGAGTTTAGGATACAGTTCCGGCTTTGAAGCTATGAAGAGGTAAGAGTGAAGAGAAGAAATGATATAATTTTAACGATAGCAGTCTTATGGATTTCTGCCATAAGTATGATATTAATTAATATAAGCAGAAATAAGCCCAGTAGTAATAGCGAAAAAGAAATAAGAAGTTATGAGTGTAGATGGAAAGGTGGAGAGAAAATAGACCTTCTAAAGACGGGGATTATGGAATAGTAGACGATAATGGTGCTTATAATATTATTAATATCAAGGACGGAGTAGCTAAGATGAAAGATGCAAATTGTCCTGATAAATTATGTATGCATCAGGGTCATATCAGCAAAAATGGAGAAAGTATAGTCTGCTTACCACATGGATTAATAGTAGAAATAAAAAGTAAGAAAAACCCTTGAAGTGGATATAATCAGGTAGAAACAATGGAAAATAAGTTTATACAAAAATATTGAGAATAGAAGTATAAAGATAACTAAGGTTTCTGTAATAGGTATTATAACAAATATTATCTCTGGCTATAGTAAACAAATAGTTTTAGGACTATAACAGGTTCTGTAGCTATAATTAGTGATGCTATTAATAATATAACAGATTCTTCGTCTTCTATTATAACTATAATAGAACTAAATTATCTGAAAAAGCTACCGATAAGGAGCATCCTTTCGACACATGGTAGAGATAGAGCATTCAATGCTTCTGTAATAGGAACCATCATACTTATAACAGGATTTCCGATGTTTATTAGTTCTCAGGAAGCTTAGGAGGCAGAATATAATTATAGCTTAACGGTTATTATAATTAGGATACTTAGTATAGTTTCAAAGATATTTTTAGGTATTTATACAGAAAAGCAAGGGTAAGAAGTTAGCTCGAAGCACTTGTAGGCTCGGGAAAAGATGCTAAAAATGATGCATTTGTAACCACCTTTGTTTTATATCAGCTTTATTTTATAGTATTTACAAAAATATCTATAGATGCATGGCAAGTGCTTTTATAGCTTTGTTTGTCATTAAAGCAGGTTACGATTTATTAAAGGAAAACTATAAAAGATACTTGGGAGAAAGCTGATGCAGATATAGCTGAAGCTATCTACAAAATAGTTGAAAATAATCCCGATAGTTTTTAGGCCTCATGATTTAATACTTAATAATTATGGCCCTAAAACCTTATAGGTAGTATAAATTTGGATATAGATCATGAAACAGTAGGAGAAATATATCCTATTTTTCATCATTTACAACTGGAAGTATATGAGAAACTGAAAGTGTTTTTAGTTTTCGGCATATATTCTATGGATGATCATTCTAAGATGGCTAAAAGAGTTTGGTCTGTATTAAGAAGATTTGAAGAAGATGAAGTTTATGTTTTAGGTTATCATGGTGTTGTAGTAGATGAAGAAAGAGAAGAAATTTACTGTGATATTTTGATAGATTTTGTAGTGATAGAAAATGAATTAAGAAAAAACTGAAAATATACTTTTTGGATAAGTTTCAAAATATGATCCACATGTAACTATAGATTTAGAATTTATGTAAAAAGGATGATTTCGTTTGTTAGAGGAAAGCTTTGTAGATATTTTTGGTGATAAGATAATAGTTGATACAGGTAATTTTTGGTATGGAGATTAATGTCCATCGTCAGTCATCTCACAAATACCTGTTATGAATGAAGATGTTTTAATACATACATATTTTCAAAGTACTGAAGATGCTATGAGTTTATATGGTTTTAATACTAGAAAAGAATTAGATATATTTAAGCTGCTTTATAAGTGTAAAATGGAGTAGGTCCTATGAGCTTTGCATATATTATCTACTGATATATATGATTTAGTTATAGCAATAATGGGAGAAGATGATAAACACTATCAAAAAGCAAATGGTATAGGTCCCAAAACAGCCAAACGTATAATAATAGAGCTAAAAGATAAAATAGATTTTATCCGTCTTACTTTTAGAGAAAGAGATGAATAATGAAAAATAACTATTATCAGGTGTATTTAAGGAGACTGTAGAAGCGCTTTTGTAGCTAGATATTCGGCTATCTGAATGCCAAAAGGCAGTAAAAGCCATTGATTTGGATGAGAATATGAGTAGTTCTAAAGCTTTAAGACTATGCTTAAAAATATGTAGGAGTAGGAATGGATAGGAAGATAATTAATCACAGATTTGAGTCCGGAAGATGCACAAATTGAAAAACACTCTAGACCTAGCTTATTTATCAGAATATATAGGACAAGAGAAGATACAACCTAAAATATATATAGAGGCGGCAAAGCTAAGAAATGAGAGCTTAGATCATGTTTTATTCTATGACCTCCCGGATCTTGGAAAAGACTACACTTAGTTCTATAATAGCAAATGAGATGGGAGTAAATTTAAAGATTACCTCAGGACCGGCAATAGAAAAGCCGGGAGATATGGCTGCTATACTTAGTGGACTTGATGAAGGAGATGTTCTTTTTATAGATGAGACATAGGTTAAATAAGCAAGTCGAAGAGCTTTTATATCCGGCTATGGAAGATTTTGCTATAGATATAGTTATAGGTAAGGAGCAAGGTGCCAAAAGTATAAGACTTGATTTACCCAAATTTACCTTAGTAGGGGCTACTACTAGAGTTGATTTGCTTTCAGCACCTCTTAGAGATAGATTTGGAGTAGAAATACAAAAGTTAGAATTTTATACTAATGATGAGCTTTAAAAACATTATAACACGCTCCTCAATCGTCTTAGGAATAGAAATAGATAAAGATGGTGCACTTGAGATGGCAAGAAGAAGTCGGTACGCTGCTAGCAAATAGATTACTCAAGAGTTAGAGATTTTCACAAGCTAAAATACAATGGAATATAACTAAAGAAGTGGCGATTATCACTGGATATTTTAGATGGATAAGTTGGGTCTTGATAATAATGATAGAGAGATTTTGCTTAATATAATAGAAAAATTTTCAGGAGGACCTGTAGGACTTGATACTCTCTCAGCTTCTATAGGAGAGGATTCTGGAACTTTAGAAGATGTATAATGAGCCTTTATTTGTTAATGAATGGACTTATAAACAGAACCTGAGGGGAGAGTTGCAACAGATAATGCATATAAACATTTAGGTATAAGTAAGGAGACTCAGATGAAGATAATTATTAGTCCCGCAAAGACTATAAAAATAAGTGATGATTATGCACTTGAGATGACTTCTCCATATTTGAAGATAAAACTAAAGATATAATGGATTATATAAAAAGGTTTATCTTATGATGAAGCTAAGCTTATGTGGAAATGTAATGATAAAATAGCAACTTTAAAATTTTGATAGATTTAAAGAGATGGATTTGAAACAAAATATAAATCCTGCACTTTTTGCTCGTGAGGGGCTACAATATCAATATATAAGTGCTAAGACATTAGAGAAATCAGATTTAGAGTATTTAGATCTTAGGATATTATCAGGTTTTTATGGAGTATTAAGACCCAGTCACAGCAATTACTCCATATAGACTTGAAATGCAGTGCTTTTAATAAATTATAAAAGAGGCATACTAATCACATGATTATTGGGGAGAAAGTTTAGTAGATGAGCTTATAAAAGATAGATGCTTTATTTTAAATCTTTGCTTCAAAAGAATATCCAAAATGTATATCTAAATATGAGAAAGAAAAAGGATATCAGTATACTTACTATTAATTTTTGTGAGTTTAAGGATGGAAAATTGAAACAAAAAGCAACTTTAGCAAAAGATGGCTAGAGGAGAATTTGTTAGAGTTTCAGTTGTAAGGAAAATAAAGGATATAGAAGAAATTAAAAACTTAAAATTTTAGATTTTGAATATGCAGGAGAATTTCTCTAAAGGAAGAAACTTTACATATATTAAAAATAGTATAACTTAAGATTACTTTATAAAATAGCTTATAGAATTGATAAAAGTTGATCAGCTTTTAATACTAGCTCGACTTTTTCTTGTTATCAAAAATAGGCATTTCGTAAGAGAAGTATTTCAAAGGTTTTAAAGTCTGTTATTATACTCTATAAGATGATAAAACTTAAATTTCTGCTAAAAATATATCTGTATGTTATAATTTCCATACTTTAGATAGTCCTTGTTATCTGGTTTTTTGTATATCAGACTGGGTACAGGCTGCATAGAAAGGAGATATTTTGTATAGCACGTTAAGACATTAAACGAAAAAACACTTAAAGAAAGCTTAAAGCGTGGTGGTTGAGGAGAATGTCAAACATCTTGTCAATCAGCCTGTAAGACATCTTGGCACAGTTGGAAAACCAAGGTTGTGAGAACCCAGACAGATAAGAAAAGCATAATAGAGGCCCCTACTTTCTTTTTATGAGGGTGGGGGCTATTTGCGTAATTTATGTTAATCGAGATGATTTAGAAAAGAGGAAATAAAAGTGATTCATCAACATATAAACAATGGCTATTATATAGTTTTAGATGTAAGCTCAGGCTCTGTACATGTTACAGATGAAGTGCTTATAGACGCCATTAAGTTATAGCTGAACCGCTTATAGGAGAAATAGAAAGTCCTATAACACTTAGTAATGAAATAAAAATAAAAATAGAAAACGAGCTTGTAAAGAAAGGCCATAATATAGAAGATATAAAAGAGTGCATGGAAGATATGCAAGAACTTATCAATATGGAGGAATTATTTACAAAGGATACCTATGAAACCTATGTAAGAGATTTCAAATCCAGAAAAACTGTGGTAAAAGCTTTATGTTTACATATAGCTCATGATTGTAACTTGGCTCAGGCATTGTTTTGCCGAAGAAGGTGAGTACCATGGTAGACGTGCACTTATGAGCTTTGAAGTAGGTAAAAAAGCTATAGATTTTCTGCTTGCAAACTCAGGAAATAGACGTAATTTGCAAGTAGACTTCTTTGGTGGCGAGCCACTTATGAACTGGAATGTCGTTAAACAAATTGTAGAATATGGACGTAGTAAAGAAACAGAGTTTGATAAGAAATTTAGATTTACCTTAACTACAAACGGTATGCTGTTAAATGATGAAGTTATGGAATTTGCCACAGCAGAGAGATGAGCAATGTTGTTCTTTTCTTGACGGTAGAAAAGAAGTAAATGATGCTATGCGTCCAACCAGAGGTGGAAAAGGTAGTTATGATGTTATAGTTCCTAAGTTCAAAAAGTTTGCAGAGCAAAAGAGAAGGTGTAAAAGACTATTATATAAGAGGTACTTTACTAGAAATAATTTAGAATTTCTCAAAAGATGTAATACATTTTGCTGATTTAGGATTCAGACAAACTTCTATGGAACCTGTCGAGGTGAAGAAGATGAAAGCTTATGCTATCAGATGGGAAAGATATTCCTAAGGTAAAGGAAGAATATGATATTTTAGCAAAAAGAATATATTAAAAGAAAGAAAGAAGGTAGAGGATTTAATTTCTTCCATTTTAATATAGACTTAAAACAGGGTCCTTGTGTGCAAAAAGACTTTCTGTGTTGTGGTTCAGGAACAGAATATCTGAGCTGTTACGCCATGGGGAGATTTTTATCCTGCCATCAATTTGTAGGAAAAAGAAGAATTTTTACTAGGCAATGTTGATACAGGGATAGTTAAAAATGATATTTGCAATGAATTTAAGCTTTGCAATGTTTATGCAAAACCTAAATGTAGAGATTGCTTTGCACGTTTTTACTGTAGTGGTGGTTGTGCGGCTAATTCATACAGTTTCCATGGAGATATTACAGATACTTATGATATAGGCTGTGAATTACAGAAAAACGTATAGAGTGTGCTATTATGATAAAAGCAGCTATGGCTGATGAATAATAAAGGAGAAAAGGTATGAAAAATAAGAAAACCGCAGGTTTACTTAGAATACTTATAGCTATAATAGCCTTTGTAGGCTTCTCATATTTAGCTTATATAAGTATTTCACAGGTTAAGTTAGGACTTGACCTTGCAGGTGGTGTTAGTATTACATATCAAGCAGTTGAAGAAAATCCAAGTGCCGAGGCTATGTCTGATACCATATATAAGTTGCAACAAAGGGTGCAAACATATTCAACAGAAGCAGAGGTTTACAAAGAAGGAAATAATCGTATAAACATAGATATTCCGGTGTAAGCGATGCAAATTCTATATTAGAATCTCTTGGAAAGCCGGGTTCATTATTTTTCCAAGATATGAACGGAAATCAGCTTTTGACAGGCGACCACGTTAAGACCGCAAAAGCAGGTATTATTCAAGGAAATAATAATGTAGGAAACTCTTATGTTGTTGAACTTTCATTTACAGATGAAGGTGCTAAGGCATTTGCCGATGCAACAGCTGCGAATGTAGGGAAGCAAATAGCTATAGTATATGACGGAAAAGTTATATCTTCACCTGTTGTAAAACAAGCTATTACAGGTGGTCAGGCCAGTATTGACGGTATGCAAAGTTATGAAGAGGCGGAAAGTTTGGCTTCATTTATAAGAATAGGTTCTCTTTCTTTAGAGCTTGAAGAACTTCGTAGCAATGTTGTAGGTGCAAAACTAGGTCAAGAAGCTATTTCTACTAGTTTATTAGCCGGACTTATAGGCTTTATAATTTTGGCTATATTTATGATAGTAATATACAGATTACCGGGAGTTGCGAGTGTTCTTGCACCTCAATATATGTTGCTCTTACAGCTTGTTTCTTGGAAGCATTTAGCAATGAGATAACACTTACTTTGCCGGGTATAGCAGGTATACTTTTATCAGTAGGTATGGCAGTTGACGCAAATGTTATTATATTCACAAGAATTAAAGAAGAAATAGGGGCAGGAAAGAGTGTAGAAGCAGCTGTTAAATTAGGTTTTAATAAAGCTTTGTCAGCTATTCTAGATGGAAATATTACAACACTTATAGCTGCAGCCGTACTTTTCTTTAAAGGCTCAGGTACAGTAAAAAGGTTTTGCCTCAACCTCTAGCTCTTGGCATAATTCTTTCAATGTTTACAGCTTTATTTGTAACTCAGAGCTATTATAAATGGATTTTTAGCACTTGACTGAATAATCCTAAATTATATGGCAGTAAAGTAGATGAGAAAGTAACAAATTATCTTGGAAAAAGAAGAATATACCGCTTCATTAATAGTTATTTTTATCGGTATTGTAGGAATGTTCTTCAATAAGTCCAGTATAGGTGGAGCTTTTAATTATGGCATAGATTTTAAGGGCGGTACACTTACAACAGTTACATTTAATGAAGATAGAAGCCTTGAAGATTTATCAGCTAATGTAAAACCTGTTGTAGATAAGGTAACCGGTGATGCGGGAACTCAAACAACAAAAGTACAGGGTACTAATGAGGTTATAATAAAGACTCGTTCTCTGAATAAAGATGAAAGAGAAGCCTTAAATAAAGCTTTAGTAGATAATTTCCGAGTAGATGAGCAGAAGATAACAGCTGAAAGTATTTCAGCAACTGTAAGTAGTGAAATGAGAAATGATGCTATATTTGCAACTCTTCTATCAACCATACTTATGTTATTGTACATTTGGTTCAGATTTAAAGATATACGTTTTGCTGCCGCTTCCGTATTGGCATTAGTCCATGATGTATTTGTAGTTGTTGCCTTATATGCATTACTTAGATGGAGTGTAGGTTCTACATTTATAGCTTTGTATATTAACAATTGTAGGTTATTCTATAAATGCAACTATAGTTATTTTTGATAGAATTAGAGAAAATATGGCTGGAAAAGGGAATAAATTGACTAGGAAGAGGTAGTATCTAAGTATTACACAAACCTCATAAGAAGTATAAATTCGCTCACAACATTCATAATGGTTCTTGTGTTATATATTGTGGGTGTATCATCTATTAGAGAATTTGCATTACCTCTTATGGCAGGTATACTAGTAGGTACTTATTCATCAGTTTGCCTAGCAGGCGTTCTATGTGGTATGTATTTACTAATATGAAGAGTAGAAAAGTAAGCTCTAAAAAGAAATAAATGGAGATATAATGAGTTATAAAATTGAAGCACAGACGGAGATGCTAAATCAGCAACTTTTGAAAACTGTACATGGACAGTAGAAACACCGCATTTATGAATGTAGAACAGTGGCAGCTATAAAGGGTGGTGTTTCTACGGATGATTTACGTGAAATAGGTACTCAAATAGAACTTTCAAATACTTATCATTTGCATGTTCGTACAGGAGATAAACTCATAAAAGAGTTTTATGGTTTGCATAAGTTTATGAATTGGGATAAACCCATACTCACAGATTCAGGCGGTTTTTCAAGTATTTTCTTTAGCTAAATTAAGAAAGATACAAGAAGAAGGTGGAGTTTTAATTTCTATATAGACGGGACAAAAGAAATTTTTATGGGACCGAAGAGAGTATGCAAATACAGTCAACCTTGTCACTATAGCTATGCATTTGATGAATGTCCACCGCTCTGCAGAAAGAGAATATATACAAAATTCAGTTTGGATAGGACTACTCGTTGTTAAAAAGATGTAGGACAGAAATGGATAGATTAAATTCATTAGAAGATACTATTAATAAAAATCAACTTCATTTTGGAATAAATCAAGGTGGAATATTTAAAGATATAAGAATAGAACATAGCAAAACCATATCTGATTTAGAACTCTGACGGATATGCTATCGGTGGTCTTGCAGTTGGTGAAACATCATGAACAAAATGTATAGGGTAATAGAAGATGTAATGCCATATCTTCCTAAAAACAAACCTCATGTATTTAATGGGGTAGGTACCCTGCAAATATATTAGAAGCGTAGAATGTGTGTAGATTTCTTTGATTGTGTATATCCCAGAGAAATGGTAGATATGGACATGTCTATACAAATCATGGTAAATTAAACTTATTTAATAAGAAATTTGAGTTGGATTCCAGACCTATAGAAGAGGGCTGTTCTTGTCCTGCTTGCAAATCTTATTCCAGGGCCTATATAAGACATCTATTAAAAGCAGGGGAAATGCTTGGAATGAGACTTTGTGTCTTGCATAATTTGTATTTTTACAATACAATGATACAGAGATAAGATATGCCATAAGAAGTGGTGAGTTCAAAAATATATAGAAAATAAAATTAATGGGTATGGCGGCTATGATATTTAGGAGGACCACATGTTAGCAACAGGTGGCTTTACAAGGTAGTGGAATACTGATATTATATGTTGTTGTTTTCGGTGCTATGATGTATTTTATGGCATATAGACCTAATCAAAAGAGAGAAAAGAGTTGGCAGAACTTATGGAGAGTATGGCTGTGGGTGATACTGTAAATAACTTCATCAGGTTTTTATGGTATAATAATAGATATGACAGATGATACAGTAATCGTAGAATTTGGTAATAATACAATTGTAGAATACCAATGAAAAAGACAGCAGTTGTAGAGATTGAAAACCTGAAGTTTAAAACATGAAAGCGTAAACGTAAAAAGTTTTACGCTTTTAATATATAGTAGAAAGATAAGATGAAAAGAAAAATAACTTTTGCTATCGCCATACTCTTATGCCTCGCGATAGCTTCATAATAATATATTTAAGATAAAAAGAATAGATAAAAATGATAATAGTAGCCTCAAAAAGTGTAGAATTTAATTTACCTATACTTTACTTGGGAATTAGTGATAAAAGAGTGAATATGCTATATCCCATAAGGAGATATGTCAAAGAATATAGTATATGATAGTCTTTGATATTTTTACCGGAAGATAGAAAAACTTAAAACTAAACTTAGCAATAATGAGGGACTGGTAAAACTTATAAGTTATGAAGTCAAGATTTTTCAGGAGAACTTATTGAAAATACAAATATAAATGGAATAGAAAATAAAAGTGAAATTTTGAATTCACTTACCTATACAAAATTTAATATTAGATAGTAGAGAATATCTTCTAAAATAAAAGTGGATTTTCAAACTAAAGAAGAGAGGAAAATAGAGAGTTTTATATTATTATTCTAGAATAAGGCTTATGATGATGAAAACTTTACAAATATGTTAAATCTTGCAAATGATTTTTCAACAAGAAATTTTGATTATGATATACAGAGAAAAATACTACATATTTAGAAACAGATGGAAGTATATGCAAAACCCATGTGAAGTTACTTTAAAGAGTAGCTTTGATATGCTGACATATAATAATTTAAAATTGAACTTGTTAGATAAGAAAGATATAAGATTACCTCGCACAACGGAGATGTAGGGGAAGTTAAAATTACCAGCTTGGCAAATAGGCAAAATAACAATGGAGAAACAGAGAATTATGAAATAGAAGAAGATTTTTGTTTTTTAGGAAAGGTGAAGAAAAGACTTTTATATTCTTGATTATCATAGGAAGATGAAAGAGTTGTTTTGGTGCTATATATAATTTAACAGGGACCAGATTAGCATTAGGAATAGTGAATGAAGAAGATATATCTTCAAAGATAAGTGATGACAAAAGATATATAGCATTCAGTGCTGTTAGAGATTTATTTCTTTTGATAATAAAGAGAATGATATAAAAAGATTTATTATAATGATATTGTAGATGATATAGCATATAGATATACTAAGTATGATATAAAAATTTGAATGTTAATTCTGGAAAATTAGATAGTTTATGGTATATGAAAAGAGGGGGAACAAGAGAGCTAGGTTAGGTACTGCTATATATACTTATGATATATCGAAAGACAAGCTTTAGTAAATAAGCCTTCATAGAAGATTTTTCGAGCTTTGAGGAGCTAAAAGCCAATATGAAAAAGTTATCTTATCTAAAATGAGAAATAAGATTTTATATTTGAAAGAATGCAGAAGAAATATATTCTATAAATCTTAAAAACAAAGGAAATAAAACTGATTTAGCAGATAGAAGAAGGAAACTGCACCTCTGATAATAGCAGATATATAGCTTATATTAAGGATAAAAATTTATATCTAAAAGATTTAGATACAAAGTGAGGTACGTGAACAAAGCTTTGATGAAAATAGTAGAATAAGTATAGTAGGTTTCATTGATTCAGATCTTATTATAGCTCTTAGTAATCAAAATGATGATTTTTGAAATTAATAGTAAAAACGTGAAGGAAAGAAGAAAGAGCTTAGAATATTAAATAATAAGTTTGAATTGTTGAAAAATTATATTAGTCAAGGTAATTACTTGGATAATATAAGTGTAGATGGAGATATAATACATTTTGATATCTTTTTAAAAGAGGAAATTCTTATATAAGTTTTTATCAAGCGATAGCATAGTTTCCAGTAATAGCAGAGATAGAAAAAGATGGTATAGGTTATTATGCCAGTGAAACTAAAACGAGAATGTATTATATACAAACCCACATAATTATACTGTAGCAAAAACCAAGATTAGCGTGGTGAAAACTTGAGTGATAATAATAATGAATGGTATTATCTAGAGATAATAAGAGTAGAGAATATTTTGTTTTTGGTGGTGGAAGTTTGAACCATGAATATGGACTTATCAAAATCTATAAGCTTGGCTTATGATAATATGGGATATGTTTTATATAATGGTCAAATAATATATTCAAGGGCTGCAACCCCTATATCAGCATCTTTTGATATTTCAAAGATAAGGGTTAATGATTTGATGAGTGCTAAAGATAGTGATAAATTAATAAATATTTTTGGAGTGGAATTAAATCAAGTTTTTATATTATATATCCAGGGAGCCTAAAGTATTTACCCACAATAGTAGTGGTGAAGCATTAATAATATATTCTTATGATAGATATAATATAAGTGTTTATAATATTAATGAAGATAGAACTTATAAGATAGGTAGAGATGCGCAGCTGATTTTAATCTTTCTTATAATGATTATTATACTGAATTTGATTTTTCAAAAATAGAATAATCTTTTAGAGAAAAGAAGCTGTATAGTTATCGAATGTGATAAATTATACAGCTTCTTAAATTAATTATAAATTTTATAGACCGGCTAAGGCTTTTTCCTGCTGCAATTAATTGTTCATTTACAGCATCGTCAGGTTCTAAGTTTGCAATGATACCTTTCTCCGCCCAAGATAGTAGCACCGTAAGAAGTCATTTGCTCTACGCAATTTCTCATCCATTCGCCATCGCCCCAATCGTGAGAGCCGAATAATACTAAAGTTTTTCCATTTACCTTATCTGAAAGTTTTGCAACAAAGTCCTCCATAACACTGTCATCAGTTGTTCAGAACCACAAGCCGGACAACCAAGTGCGAAAAAGTTTTCTTGCAAGTTCATCTACATTTGCCTTATCAGCTTCTATAAGGTTTGCCTCTTTGCCATTTTCCTCTATGGATTTTGCTAATACCTTAGCCATAGCTTCGGTATTTCCTGTATTACTAAAATATACAACGCTTATTTTACTCATAATAGTACCTCCATTTTAAATATTTCCTATAGTTAGGTTACACTAACTATATACTAATGTAAATCTTTATCAAGAGAATATGAAAATATAATCTATATTTGGAAAGAATATGTTTGATAGTATAGGAGATTTGAATTATTTAAAAAGTATTTTAAGTTTATGTCATTGTAACATATTTTTAACTATGCTATTATAGTGATAATTAAATCTAATATCACTATTTCGTGCAAATATTCTAGATTAAGTATTGACAAATCAAAAAAGAAAAAGTTTATATTAATACATAAGAACATACATTCGCAAATATTTCGGAGGATTTATGAATATAGAAGAGAAAAAGAAAGCATTGCAAACAGCATTGAAAGATATAGAAAAAGCTTATGGTAAGGGTGCTGTCATGAAGTTAGGTGAGGCGGCTAATATACAAGTAGAAAGCACTAAAACAGGCTCTTTAGGATTGGATGTAGCTTTAGGTATAGGTGGTATACCTAAGGGAAGAGTTATAGAAGTATATGGTCATGAATCATCAGGTAAGACAACATTAGCTTTACATATGGTAGCAGAAGTTCAAAAAGCAGGTGGTATAGCCGGTTTTATAGATGCCGAGCATGCTCTGGATCCGGTTTATGCAAAAGGTATAGGAGTGGATATAGACAATTTATACATATCACAACCTGATAATGGTGAGCAAGGTTTAGCTATAGCAGAAGCTATGGTTGCTTCAGGTGCAGTTGATATAGTTGTAGTCGATTCTGTTGCAGCTTTAGTCCCAAAGGCAGAAATACAAGGACAGATGGCAGACCAACAGATGGGCTTGCAAGCAAGACTTATGAGTAAGGGACTTAGAAAGCTTACAGGTATTATGAGTAAGTTTAATTGTACAGTAGTATTTATCAATCAGCTTAGAGAGAAGATAGCTACCGGTTATGGCGGTGGCGGTGAAACAACTACAGGCGGTAGAGCTTTTAAAATTCTACTCAAGTGTAAGATTGGAAGTTAAAAAGTTGATAATCTTAAAAAGGTGATGTTCAAGTAGGTAATAGAGTAAAAGTAAAGGTAGCTAAAAATAAAGTAGCACCTCCATTTAAGATAGTTGAATTGATATAATTACGGTAAAGGCATATCAAAAATTGGTGAGATAATTGATATGGCAGTAGAAAGAGATATTATTGAAAAGAGTGGTGCATGGTATTCTTATAACGGTTCTAAGTTAGGGCAAGGTAAAAGAAAATGTCAGAAACTATCTTAGTGAAAATAATGAACTTCTAGATGAAATAGAACAAAAAGTTAGAGATTACAAAAGAAGATCCAAATGTACCTGGGAAAAAGACTGCTAAAAATCAAAAAGTCGACTTGACTCAACTACTTTTAGATGAAGATGGAGAAGGCGGAATAGACCCTGATGCAGAAGATAAGCTTTCAATGATTTAGATTTGGATTTAGATGATGGTATTATCAATGATACAGGAGAAGATCTTGATGAACTTATAGATTATACACTTGGAGAAAATACTAATAATGAGGAATAATAGTGAAAAGTAAAGATATTGTCGCTATAGATAAGATGAGAAGCAAAGTGCTGGCAGATGAGGGCTTTGCTTTTCCCTTATATAAAAAGAATTAAAAACTCTTTAATATAGCAATAGGGAAAGAGTTATAACTATGTAAAACAGATATAGAAATTCATCTGAAAAAGAGTCATATCAAGACTTATTTATATATTAAGCAAGAGTGATAAGACGGAATATGAATTAATTAGAAAGCTTGATGCTTCTTGTTATCCTCAAGGAAGTAATAAAATATGCTATTTTATATTGCAGAAAACATAGATATATAAATGATGAGAAATTATATAAGAGAATATATAGAAATATATAGAGAGACTAGAAGTAAAACTAGAATAAAAGCAGATTTAATAAAAAGGGTTTGAATAAATCTGATATAGATGAAATTTTAGAGGAAGAATATATTGACGAAGAAGAACAGAGTTAACATAAAAAGTATTAATATAAATGATGTATTAAAAGATAAAAAGAATTGGAATAAACTAATAAATCGTCTTATGCGAAAAAGGCTATAAAATATGATATAATCAAATCATGTATACAAAATTTATTATAAGTATTTTTAATACTTGAGGAGAGAATTATGGAACTTTTTATATGATTTACTACTATACTATTATGGAGTGGGCATGCGTATAGTACTTTAAAAGAAAATATTGAAGCGGCATATAAAATGGGTTTAAAAGCCTATGGTTTTACTGAACATGCCTCCAGTGTTCCCGGTAGTGTTGATGATTTGTATTTTCAAAAATTTGAGAGTGGTACCTAGAAATTATAAAGATATGAGAGTTTTTGCCGTTGTAGAGGCTAATATAATAGACTGTGATGGCAGAATAGACATAGATGAATTACTTAGCAAGAAGTTAGATTATATAATAGCCAGTATGCATAGTATGTGCATAGAACCTTGTAGTCTTGATAAGTCTATGAGTGCATATTTCGGTGCTATGGAAAATGAATATATCAAAATCATAGGACATCCGGATGACTCGAGATTTCCCATAGATTATAAAGAATTGGTGAGCTTTAGAAACTGATACTATTTTAGAACTTAATAATTCATCTCTAAAGAAAAATTCAGCAAGACGTGGCGGCAGAAAATGCAAGCAATATGTTTAAAGAAATGTAAGAAACAAGGTGGCAAGACATTAGTAAATACTGATGCACACATATATACGTCTGTGGTGTTCTTTACATAGCTAAGGAACTTCTAAAAGAATTAAAATTCCCAAGTGAATTAGTAATTAACACCTGTATGGATAATTTAAGCTTAGTAATAAATAAAAAGCTTGATAGCGAGGAATTTAAGACTAGTTTCTAGTGAGAGGTGAGATATGGATACTAAAATAATAAGACATTAGGCATATTATTTATCTTAGGGGCATTTTTCTTACTTATGAGTCTAAGTGTTAGACTTGCAGGAGATTTGCCTGTATTTGAAAAATGTTTTTAGAATATTGCCTTTTAGTATATACAAGCATAATAGTTTTAAAACAAGAAAAAGGGTTTTATGTGCCTAAAAGAAGCAGAGGAGCTTTGGTTTACGAGAGCCTTTTGGTGGTAGTTTAGGGGTAGTATGTATTTTATTCTATAGATCTATGAATATCTGATGCTAGTATGTTAAATAAATTAGGCCTTGCAATGATTGCCAGCTTTTTATATTGAAAGAAAAACTAAAGAAATTGGATTGGATTATAACAGCTATAGCATTTTAGGTGCTATGTTGGTTGCAAAACCAAGCTTTTAGTCGACTATACCTGCTCAGGTATTTTGGGTGGACTTGGTGCAGGTCTATACATATTTTGAGGAAAGTTACCAAAGAAGTGTAGCAGGAGAACTTGTAATATTTTTACTTTTTGCTTTTGCTATCAATTATATTTTGCCGGTGTTTGTATGATTGGAAACTAAACAATGAGTATAAATCAGCTTATTATTTTGCTTTGGAACCGTGTGTTTTGGCTTTAAGGCGTGACAGCTTTGTATAACAAAAAGCACATACCCATGCAATCAAGTCAAAGAAATTAGTAAGTAGTCTTTGATTATACCCAAGTTATACATTCTGCTATTATTTTAGGATTTATAAGGCACTGACATTTCATAGGTATAATAGGCATATTATAATTATAGGCATGGCTATTTTGAAATGGAAATTGAAATGAAAATTATTTTATTATAGAAAGGAAACGATAAGGAAATACAGTTACGTAATGACGTGAGGTCTGTCCAATGCCGCGTAAAGCAAAGAGCTTTTAATGAAGGAGCAACAGGAGTAGAGATTAGTGTAGACAACATGGGTGGAAAGCGAGAATCTGGAGTACGGCTAAGAGTTTGGATAGAGAATTCAGCTATGAGAAAAAAAAGTGTGGAAACGGAATATATAATTTAGGGAGAAGTATCCGAGAACAAAAAGGCAAATTCAAGATGTACAGATAATATAGTAGTTGTTATAGCAGCTACATATGGGTGTTGGTGATGAAACTTCAGGTGCAAATCTGTTAAAAGGCTTTATCTACCTTTAACTCAAACCGATAAGTTACCAAAAGAGTACTTTTCTACAACAGTGGTGTTAAAATTACTACAGTGTCTGCAGTATAGATGACTTAAAAGCCTTGTTACAGGCGGCAGTGTGTTGAAATTATGACTTGTGGAGCTTGCCTAAATCATTATAAATTTAGCTGATAAACTGGAAGTAGGTTCAGTAACCATTATGTATAAAATAGTGAAAACAAATTAAAAGCCAGTAGTATTATAAGGCCACAGCTATAAAGGAGAAAAGAAAAAGTATTGGTTATAAGTTTTAATAAAGTGGTGGAGTATTAGAACTTGAATCTTTATTAAAAGATAATAAAAGATTAGGGAGGATAATACCCACACCTAGCGAAGTGAGTGCCGGGTTGCGGTTTCGTGGAGAGCAGACTTGAAGTAGAAGAGGAACTTTAAAAGTCTTAAAAGATAGTAATATAGACTATGATAAGCGAAGTTATTTACAAATGTATTAGTGTATAGGAGATATAAAAGTGTTAGAAGTAGAATGAAAGCAATTTGATTTAGTTTGCCTGAAATGTGGAGGAATTTAAATTATCAGATTATCTAGGAAAAGGGCGTTATATTATATTTTATCCAAAATAATACTCCGCTGTATTCGCTCAGGCTTGGTGGATTTAGTGATTTGTATCCACAACAAGTGAAAAGATGCTATAGTTTTAGGGGTTAGTAAGATAGTATAAAAGTCATAAGAATTTTAAAGAAAATTTAATTTAGCTTTTACTTTACCTCTGATAGTGAAGAAGTTATAAAATTATATGATGTTTGAAAGAAAAGAAACCCTATGGTAAAGTTTGTGGGTGTGCTTAGAACAACATATTTAATAGATGAGAAATGGCATTATGGTCAATGCAAAATGACAAAGTTAAAGCTATAGATAATCCAAATCAAGTGTTAGATTTATTATAATATATAGTTAGTATGGGCAGGTATATGAAAGACGGTTTTAGAAAGCTGCTATTAGTCCCAAAGTAAGGGTGGCAGATCCAATTATAACAAAAAAAGATAATTGAAATATATAGAAAAAGTGAATATAGAAAAGAAGCAAAATATTAGTTTTTCCTGAGTTCATTACTGCTTATACTTGTGGGAGATTTATTTACAGCATTAGACTTATTAAAGAGGCTTTAAAAGCCTGATAAAATAGTAGAGATT